>PPYF01593482.1_pt1 | contig 29202 bp, 22 predicted proteins | sample 1559871 | NCBI WGS metagenome assembly PPYF01 (sample SAMN08240021, study PRJNA423297) | Human gut metagenome, whole genome shotgun sequencing project.
TGGCAACGCAGATGCCGTGCCGCAGCTGCCGGAGCGGTGCTTAAGCCGCAAGGCGGGAATTGTGCGGTGTTGCCCTAAGCATCGGAACGGTCAAGACCGTTCCCTACAGAACATTTTGTAATGTGTTGCAAGCCAACAAATAATCTGTAGGGGACGATGCTCGGCATCGTCCCGCAGACGCGCCTTGCCGGATATCTTACCCCGTCACCCACCCACAAGGCAGCGGCCATATAATGCACGCTCCTACGAATAAAATCTCGGCACATTATTAGAATCTGTGGCGTACAGTCAAACATTTGCCTTTCTCCTCCGGCGGGATGATGGCCCCCCACCACGCATTTTCCATCAAATTTTGCTTTTTTCTCCCCTTACCGGCCAAAAATCCGGTATCAGGCGTTGCAATCCCTTAAAAATCATAGTAAAATAAAAAGGTATGTCTTGTAACCTTTCTTGTAATAGTTCAGGTGCCGCCTGAAAACCAGAGTGATAGAGGAGTGTTCCCCATGTGACGGAAGCAGACAACCGTAAAAAGTCACATTGCAATGGAATAAAGGAGTATTGACTTTCATGGCAACTTTGCGTGAAGAAATCGAGCGCCGCCGGACGTTTGCGATCATTTCGCACCCGGACGCCGGCAAAACCACATTGACCGAAAAGCTGCTGCTGTACGGGGGAGCCATCCAGACCGCCGGTTCCGTCAAGGGCAAGCAGAGCGCCAAACATGCCGTTTCTGACTGGATGGATATTGAAAAACAGCGCGGTATCTCTGTTACCTCCTCTGTTTTACAGTTCAACTATCAGGGCAAGTGCATCAACATTCTGGATACCCCCGGCCACCAGGACTTCTCCGAGGATACCTACCGCACCTTGATGGCGGCGGATTCCGCCGTCATGGTCATCGATGCCGCCAAGGGCGTTGAGGCCCAGACCATCAAGCTGTTCAAGGTCTGCACCCTGCGCCATATCCCCATTTTCACCTTCATCAACAAGATGGACCGCGAAGCCCGCGACCCGTTTGAACTGATGGAAAACATTGAGACGATCCTGGGCATCAAAACCTACCCGATGAACTGGCCCATCGGCTGCGGCAAAGAGTTCAAGGGCGTGTTTGACCGCGGCACCCGCAAGGTGCTGGCTTTTGAAAGCGATGGCCGCGCCAACGGCGTGAAGATGGTGGACGAGATCACCGCTGAGCTGGGCGCACCCGAAATGGACGAATTGATCGGCGCGGCCAACCACCAGAAGCTGGCTGACGACATTGAGCTGCTGGATGGCGCCGCCGAAGAGTTTGACCTGGACGCTGTGCAGCACGGCCAGCTGAGCCCCGTATTCTTTGGCTCCGCGCTGACCAACTTTGGCGTGGAACCTTTCCTGAAAGAGTTCCTGCGCCTGACCCCGCCGCCACTGCCCCGCAGGGATGCCCCCACCGGCGATGTGGTGGATCCCTGCAGCGAGCAGTTCAGCGGCTTTGTGTTCAAAATCCAGGCCAACATGAACAAGAATCACCGCGACCGCATTGCGTTTTTGCGCATCTGCTCCGGCAAGTTTGAGCGCGGCATGGAAGCATTCCATGTGCAGGAGGGCAAGAACATCAAGCTTGCTACCGGCACCAGCCTGATGGCTGACGACCGCGCCATCGTGGACGAAGCCTATGCCGGCGATATCATCGGTCTGTTTGATCCGGGCATCTTCTCCATTGGCGATACGCTGTGCACCGGCAAGCAGCATGTGCAGTTTGCGGGCATCCCCACCTTTGCACCGGAACATTTTGCCCGCGTGACCCAGGTGGACACGATGAAGCGCAAGCAGTTTGTGAAAGGCATGGAGCAGATCGCACAGGAAGGCGCGATCCAGATTTTCCGCGACCTTGGCTCCGGTATGGAGGAAGTTATCGTCGGCGTGGTCGGCGTGCTGCAGCTTGAAGTGCTGGAATACCGCCTGCGCAACGAATATAACGTTGACATCCGTATGCAGACCCTGCCGTATGAGCACCTGCGCTGGATCATGAACGACCCGGACGAGCTGGACCCCAAAACACTGGACCTGACCAGCGACACCCGCTGCATCGAGGACCTGAAGGGCAACCACCTGCTGCTGTTCGGCAGCCCGTGGAGCATCAACTGGGCCGAGCAGCACAACGAACAGCTGAAGCTTTCCGAGTTCGGCAACCTGACGTTCTGATTTTGTTTTGTAATTATGAAAAAGGCATTGCGGGCCGCGCGTCTGCAATGCCTTTTTTGCATCTTGCGGTTGCACATGGGGGCCAAAACGGGTATACTGAGAGAGTGTAATTTTGTCCTTTTGCAGAAAGGAGGCCGCCCGGATGAAGGCTGACCGCTATTTGTTTGATGGTTCCCACCCATGCGCGCTGCGCAAGCTGCCCTGCGACAGCAAGGATGACCATGTAAAGAAAGAAGATATCCTGGCCAAAACTGCCGAAAACCTGGAAAAGATGGCCGCCCTGCAGGACGCCTTTTACGCCGATGGGCGCGAGGGCCTTGTGATCATTCTGCAGGCGCTGGATGCCGCCGGGAAGGACAGCACCGTAAAGCATGTGATGGGCGGCCTGAACCCCCAGGGTGTACAGGTAACCAGCTTCAAGCAGCCCACCAGCGAGGAGCTGCACCACGACTTTTTGTGGCGGGTGAACAAAGCTCTGCCGCCCCGCGGCAGCATTGCCATTTTCAACCGCAGCTATTACGAGGACGTTCTGGTGGTGCAGGTCCACGACCTGCAAAAGACCTACCAGATGGCCCCGCGCGTGCTGGAAGACAGCAAGAAAGACTTTTTTGAAAAGCGCTACCGCCAGATCCGCAGCTATGAAGAATACCTGTACGAGAACAGCTACCGCGTGGTCAAAATCTTTCTGCACGTTTCCAAGGACGAACAGAAAAAGCGCTTTTTAGAGCGCATTGACCGCCCGGAAAAGAACTGGAAGTTCTCCTGCTCCGACCTGAAAGAGCGGATGCGTTTTGACGAATATCTGGATACCTTTGATGAAGTCATCACCGCAACCGCTACCAAGCACAGCCCGTGGTATGCCATCCCGGCTGACCAGAAATGGTACACCCGCTACCTGGTCAGCGAGATTGTACTGGATGCTTTGCAGAAGAGCTGCCACGAATACCCGGTGCTTTCGGACGAAGCAAAGGCCGAACTGCTGAACTGCAAGGCTGCGCTGGAACAGGAATAATGCCAAACGCTGCCGGGTGGATGTTCCCCCGGCAAGCCGCAAAAGGAGGGGCGCACTTTGCCGCCGATCCGCGTATTACAAATCATGCCCGCCATGGACGCCGGCGGCATGGAAACCTTTGTCATGAATGTCTACCGTGCCGTGGACCGCAGCCAGGTACAGTTTGACTTTTTGTACCACTATGATAAACCCTGCTTTTATGATGCTGAAATTGAAGCCCTGGGCGGGCACATTACCAAGCTGACGGTGCGGCAGGACAATAATATCCCGAAATATCTGCATGACCTGCGCGCCTTTTTTACCGCGCACCCGGAATACAAGGTCATCCACGGGCATTACAGCGGCTTTGGCATGTTTTATAATGCCGTGGCCCGCCGCTGCGGGGTGCCGGTGCGGGCAGGCCACAGCCACAACACTGCCTATGAGCACAACCTGGTGGGCCAGCTGGACCGGCTGATGAGTTCCCGCTTTGACCACGACCTGACCCACCGCTTTGCCTGCAGCCAGCGCGCCGGGGAGATGCTGTACGGCAAACACCCGTTCACCGTGCTGCCCAACGGCATTATGACCGATGTGTTCGCCCTCCACGATCCCGCCGCCCGCGCCGCTCTGCGCGCTGAGCTTGGCGTGCAGGAAGGCGAAATTCTGTTTGGCCATGTGGGCCGTTTTTGTGAGCAGAAAAACCATGCCGGGCTGCTGCGCATTTTTGCCGGGGTCAGCCGCCGCATGCCCAACGCCCGGCTGGTGCTGATCGGCACCGGCGAGCTGGTTGATTCCACCCGTGCCCTTGCCCAGGAGCTTAACCTGAGCGACCGGGTAATTTTTGCCGGGGTGCGCAAGGATATGGCCGCGCTGTACCACGCCATGGATGTATTTTTGCTGCCCAGTTTGTTTGAGGGGCTGCCCGTTGTGCTGGTGGAAGCCCAGGCCGCCGGCCTGCCCTGCTTTGTGGCCGATACGGTGGACCCCGGCGCGGCGTTTGCCGGCAACATCCACTACCTGCCCTTGCAGAATGAAGCCGCCTGGGCTGATTCCATTGCCGCGGCGGACCTGACCCGTGACCCCAACGCCCAGGCCAAAGCCATTGCCGCCGGATTTGATGTGCACACCAGCGCGGGCATCCTGCAAAAATTTTACCTGGAGCAGACGCAGAAATATACAAAGGAGGTGCAGCCATGAGTGAAACCGAGCCCCAGTTCAAAGGCCCTGCCATTGCCGTGGTGGTGCCGGTACATAACGGCGCTGCGTTTTTGCAGCAGTGTCTGGCATCCCTGGCTGCGCAGACCTTTGGCGATTTCGCCTGTTTTGTGGTGGATGACGGTTCCACCGATGAAAGCGCCGAGCTTGCCGCCGCGTGGGAAAGCCGGGACGCCCGGTTTGTTGTGATCCACCAGCGCCAGAGCGGTGTTGCCGCCGCCCGCGCTGCCGGGGTGCGCGCGGGGCTGAACCTGAACGCCCGGTGGTTTGCCTTTTGTGATGCGGACGACTGCTACCACAAGCAGTTTTTGGATGCGCTGTACCATGCTGCCCAAACCACCCGCTGCCAGATTGCCTGCTGCCGGTATGACTGCTTTACCGAGGATATTCCTCCGGAAAGCCCGCCGCCCAGCCAGACCACGGTGTTTCAGCCGCCCGCCCATCTGGATGCCCTGCTGCATGACCACCGGGTGGACTTTGGGCTGTGGAACAAGCTGTACGCCCACGAGCTGATCACCGCCGAGATCATGGACAACGGCCTTGCCTACAACGAAGACCTTGTGGCCAACTGGCAGATTTTCAGCGCGGCAGACGGCTGTGCCTATGTGGATTTTGCAGGCTACCATTACCGGCAGCACGCGGCTTCGGCCAGCCACCGTGCCCTGCCGCCGGAAAGCATTGACCAGCAGCGCCAGGCCGCCGTGTTCATCCGCGAGCATGCCAGCCCGGCCATCCAGCAGAGCGCCAACGCCTTTTATTACGAAAAGCTGGTCTACCTTGCCAGCATGATTTTGCGGCGGGACGATGCCGCCGCCTACCGCGTGCAGATCAACGAGCTGGGGGTGGGCATCCGCGCCGGGCTGCAGGACCCTAACCTTGGCCGCAACCCGCGGCTGCCGCTTGCCATCCGCGCGGCGGCATGGGCAACCATCAACTGCCCGGTGCTGTGGCGCAAAGTGTGCCGTACCATGTTAAAAGACCGGCGCTGACTCCTTTTGCACAGGATAAACACCATGCGTATTTTATTTATACTGGATAGTGTGGAAAACTCAACCTCTGCCAATGTGCTGATGGCACAGCGTTTGGCAGGGGTGCTTTGTGCTGCCGGGCACACCGTACACCTGCTGGAACTATGGGACGGCCTGCATCCCCAGCCGGAGCTGCCCGGCTGCACCGTGCACCGCCTTGCCTTTGCGGACGAGCGCCTGATGAACGCCGCGCTGGAAAACGGCCGCAGTGGCGGTTCGCCCATTCCGGTGCGGCTGGCGCGGCTTTGCTGCCACCCCACGGCGGTGGCGGCGGCGTTCCGCCAGCTGGTGCTGCACGCCCCGCGCCGGGTGGTGGATACCCGCCGGGAGCTGGAAAAGCTGGATGCTGCGTTTCATTTTGAGGTGATCTGCGCTGTTTGTGCGCCCTACCGCGCCGCGTTTGCGCTGGAAACCGCACAGGTGCAGGCCAAAAAGGCCATCTGGCAGCTGGACCCCTATGCTTCCAACCGGGATTATCAGGCCCCCGGCGGCTACCCGCGGGAGCTGGAGCTGCTGAACCATCTGGCCGCCGCCTTTATCACCCGGCAGGCCGTTGGGGATTACGCCCCCGGCGCCCCGCTGGCCGCGGCGGCGGAAAAAGTTCATGTGCTGGATTTCCCCAGTCTGGTGCCCCCGGCGGCAGTGCCGAACCATGCAGCAGACAGCAAAAAGCGCTGCGTGTTCTGCGGTTCTTTGTATCCCGGCCTGCGGGAGCCGGGCTTTGCGCTGGAACTTTTCCGCGCCCTGGGCCCGGCCAGCGGCTGGACCCTGACGATGGCAGGCGGCGGCTGGCAATACTTTGCCGCGGACGCTGCCCAGACCAAGGCTGTATTGGGCGAACAGTTTGAACAGCCCGGCCCCGTGCCCGCCGAAACCGCCCGCACCATGCAGGCACAGGCCGATGTTCTTTTGAACCTTGGCAACGCGGTAGACAACCAGCTGCCCAGCAAACTGTTTGACTACTTTGCTGCGGGCAAGCCAGTTTTGCACCTCTGCGTGATCGAAAACGACCCTGCCCTGCCCTATCTGGCCCGCTATCCGCTGGCGCTGGTGCTGCACCAAGGCCAGGCTGATGCTGCGGATATTCTGCACCGCTGGCTGGGTGAAGTGTGCGGTAAACAGCTGTCCTTTGGGGAAGTGTGTGACCTCTTCCCTGAGCTGGTGCCGCAGGCGGTTGCGGCTGAATTTGTGAGGTGGCTAATGTGAAGGTACTCTGGCTTGTCAGCATCACCATCCCTGCTGCCGCGGATGCCTGCGGTTTGCAGGCAAAAGAGATCGGCGGGGGTTGGCTTTCCGGCGCGCTGGGCGGCATGACCGCCGCACCGGACGCCCCGGCCATTACCGTTGCCAGCGTGGATGCCCGCGCGGAAACTTTAACCGTTTGCAGCAAAAACGGCGTAAGTTTTGCACTGGTTCCCACCGGAAGTGTGGAAAACTTTTCTGCCCTGCTCAAAAAGATTGTCCCGGATCTTGTCCATATCTGGGGCACCGAGTACGCTGCCGCCCGCACCATACAGCAGGCGGCCCAGGCGGCGGGGATACCGGTGCTGGTGGGCATCCAGGGCGTGATGGTTGACTGTGCCCTGCACTTGAATGACGGCGTGCCAGCACGGCTGCTGCACTCCTGCGCGGCGCAGCATTTGATTGACCGCCATGTGCCGGGCGGGCTGCTGGACGTGAACCAGGCCCGTTTTGACACCCTTGCCCAGAGCGAAGCCGCCGTGCTGGCCAACGCCCGCCATGTGACCGGGCGCACCAGCTTTGACCGTTCCGCCGTTCAAAAGCTGGCCCCGCAGGCCAGTTATTACCCCTGCAACGAAACGCTGCGCCCGGAGTTTTACACCCCACCGGTGTGGCACCCCCGCACCTTTGGCGAAGCGCCGGTGCTGCTGCTCAGCCAAGGCAACTACCCGCTCAAAAACCTGCATACCGTGCTCAAAGCGCTGCCCGCCGTGCTGGCGCAGTACCCCGGCGCGGTGCTGCGGGTGGCGGGCTGGCCCCCGCTGGACAAAGGGCCGCTGCTGCGCCCGGTGATTGACTGGATGTTCCCCTACCAGACCTGGTGCAAACAGCTGATCCACCGCCTGGGGCTGGCGGACCATGTGCAGTACACCGGCCCGCTGGATGCCGCCGCCATGCGGCAGGCTTACCTGGATGCCGATCTCTTCCTGTTGCCGTCTTACAGCGAGAACAGCCCCAACAGTCTGGGCGAAGCCATGCTGCTGGGCCTGCCCTGCGTGGCCAGCGCGGCAGGCGGCATCCCGGATATGCTGCAAAGCGGCGTGCAGGGGATGCTGTACGGTGCCGCCGGGGATGATGCCGCCCTGAGCGCGGCCATTTTACAGCTGCTTGCCCTGCCGGACCACGGCACGGCGCTGGGCACCGCCGCGCAGATCCGCGCCCGGGTGACCCATGACGCGGCCAAAAACACCGCACAGATGATTGAAATTTACCGCAAAGTCCTGCAAAGGGAGGGAACACTGTGAGCCTGCCCGCCATTGGGGTGGTGATCCCCTGCTATAAGGCCGAGCACACGCTGCGCCAGACGGTTGAAAGCGTGCTGCAGGGTGCACCGGACAATTTGCAGCTGGTGCTGGTGGAGGACGGCAGCCCGGACGGCACCGGCGCGCTGTGTGATGCCCTTGCCGCCCAGGACCCCCGCGTTACCGCACTGCACCAGCCCAACGGCGGGGCATCCGCCGCGCGCAACGCGGGGTTGGATACACTGTGCCGCAGCGGTGCCGAGTGGGTGCTGTTTGTGGATGCGGACGATACCCTGCTGCCGGGGCTGTGGCAGGCGCTGCCTGCTGCATTTGATGCGCAGCCGGGCCTGATTTTGTACGGCATGGTGCGCGCCAGCGGCCCTGCCCCCAATCCGCTGGCTCCCGGCTGCTATGCCGGCCCCGCCGCGCTGGGGGATGCGCTGGACCCGCTGCTGTTTGAAAGCGGCTACCTCGCCGCCCCCTACCCCAAGCTGTTCCGGCTGGATGTGATCCGCCGGAACAAGCTGCGGTTTGATCCACGCTTAAAAATCAATGAAGATGTTTTGTTTAATCTTCAATATTTGCGGTTTTTGCTTTTTTTACAAAAAAACTCTGCCATTTATTGCCTTGCAGGTGTATACTATAATCAGAATGATATGCTTGCGGGCAGTCTGTCCCGCTCCCTGCGGGGGGATTTGCTGGACGCCGAGGCTGTGACCCGCCCCGTGCTGGAAGCATTCTTGACGGATGCCAAGCTGCCTGCACCAGAAATTGACCGCCTAGTGCAAATAAGCCGGGTGCGTGCCGCGTTAAATCAATATGGGCTGCTGACCGGCTGCCCCGGCCGCATGCCGTTTGCCCAGCGGCGGCAGCTGTTTGCCCGCATTTTGCAGGATGCTGATGCCCGCGCGGCCCTGCGCGCCCGCCTGACTGCGGACCCCAACCGCCTGCTGGCGCTGCCCTACCGGCTGGGGATATTTTTGCACAGCGCCTGGCTATTGGCCGCTTATACCCAGCTGAAAAACCGCTTTTTATGAGAGGAACGTTTTGCATGCCGAACCCGACCATTTCCATTGTGACAACTGTATATGACGCCAAGGATTACATCCCCCGCACGGTGCGCAGCATTCTGGCCCAGAGCTTTACGGACTTTGAGCTGCTGCTGGTGGAGGATGGCAGCCCCAACGGCTGCGGCGAGCTGTGTGATGAGCTTGCCAAAACCGACCCGCGCATCCGGGTGTTCCACAAGGAAAACGGCGGCCCGGCCTCCGCTTTGAACGTTGGGCTGGACAATGCCCGCGGGGATTACATCGGCTTTGTGGATTCGGACGATCTGGTGGATCCGGATCTCTACGAAACACTTTTGAATGCCATCCGCGAAAATGATGTGCGCATTGCCTCCTGCAATGCCGACGCGGTGGACGAACAGGAAAAGCCCGTGCCGGGGGCCGGGGTCAACATCAACATTGCCGGGCGGCACATGGCCATGGAGCTGCTGCTGGATACCTTTAAAACCGGCGGCTTTTACGGGCTGCTGTGCTGGAACAAGCTGTTTGACATCCGCCTGTTCCGCGATAAAGGCGTGCATTTTGACGAAACCATGTTCTTTGGCGATGACGCCAGCGAGCTGCACCGCGTGTATGACGGCGAGTATGTTTACTGTGTGCCGCGCGTGCTGTACCACTACCGGCGGCGCGGCGGCCAGATGACCGAGGTGCTGTTTCCGCCGCGGCGGCTGGATGATTTGAAAATGTACTGGAACTGGCTGGGCTGGTTTGCCGCGCAGCCGGACAAAACCGAATATAAAGGTTATTATGAATGGGCCGTGGCATGGTACTGGAAGGTGTTTTACCTGTTCTGGTGCCAGGCCAGCGAGGCCGGAGCCATGGCAAAGCTGAAACCGGAATTTTTGAAGCACAAAAAGCATCTGGACAGCATTTTGCCGGACATCCTGCGCTGCCCGCATGTGCCCGGTGCCGAAAAAGCGCGCGCTGTGCTGTTCTGCGCCGCACCGGGGCTGACCTACACGCTGGCACACGCCCGCGGCAAGCTGCATGGCAGCAAAACGGACTGAGGAATGAGGGGGAAAAACAAGATGGAACATATTGCAGTTAGTGTGATCGTTCCCATTTACAACGCAGAGCCCTGGCTGGAAGAGTGCGTGCAGAGCATTCTGGACCAGGATTTCCCGGCCAGCTACGGCACGATCGAAGTGCTGCTGATCGATGACGGCGCAACGGATGGCAGCGGCGCTTTGTGTGACCGCCTTGCCAAGCGGGACAACCGCATTAAAGTGGTGCACCAGGAGAACCAGGGGCTTTCCGGCGCGCGCAATACCGGCATTGATATGGCCCGCGGCCGCTATTATGCCTTTATTGACAGCGACGATGTGGTGCGCCCGGCGTACCTGAAAAAGATGTACGAAGCCTGCGAAGCGCACGACGCCTACATGGCGATCTGCGCAGTGGAGGACGTACAGGAGAACGGCAAGCCCCTGCCGGAGCCGGTGTTCACCCCGCCCACGCAGGAAGGTGTGTTCCGCGGCAAGGATCTGCTGAATGATTTTTATGCCCCCAACGGCACTTATTACACCGTTGCATGGAACAAGCTTTACCGCGCCGAGGTGTGGAAGCTGCTGCATTACCCGGAGGGCCGTCTGCACGAGGATGATTTTGTGGCGCACCGGCTGTTCTGGCGGTGCGATAAAGTGGTGTGCCTGCCGGATGTTTTGTACAATTACCGCCTGCGTTCCGGCAGCATTATGCGCACCAGCCTGAAACCCGGCGCGTTTGACGCGGTGGACGGCCTGGCTGACCGGTACCGCTTTTATGTCGAGAACGGCGCGGACCGTTCGGTGATTGATTCGGCTTATGCTGCCTGTTGGCGGCGGTATCTTTTCCTGTGCGCCAAGGTACGCCAGAACCCGGAGCCGCAGCTGGTCAAGGCCATCAGCAAGGAGCAGTTTCTGATGCAGGGGCTGATCAGCTACCTGCCCAACTGCCGCCACATGAAGATGACCGAAAAGCTTTCCGCCGCCCGCTGGGCCATGATGCCCGCCGAAAGCCTTTGCCCTGCAAAGTGATTGTTTACGGGGGCTTTCCAGCCTTTTTTGAAAAAAAGGCTTCGGCGAAAAAACTTTAATATATATAGAATATAAGAATAAAAATAGGGATTGGATAATGTCATAGCGTTTTTCCAAGGATTGTATATGGGACAAACGGCCACGGGACGATGCAAGCATCGTCCCCTACAAATAATTTTTAGGTTTGCGATAACCATTTTGCGTTTCTCCCCGGCGCGATGAGGGCATCGCGCCCTACGGAATATTTTGCCGCTCATCACGCACTTTCAAACATTCCAAAGCCTAATATTTCCTGAGCGGCGCTGCGCGCCGCGGTCCACCACCATTATTCTTTATTCTTTTTTAATTATTCTTTACCTACCCCATTCCTAATTAAACTCCTAACTCCTACCTCCTAACTATTCCTCCGTCCACACCAAACTTTCAAACCAACGAAAAAAGGGGTTGTCCATTTTGCCGCTGCGCTCGCCGAATACACCGCGCAAACCGCGCATTTTGCTGGTTCCGCCGCCGGAGCTGCCGGTTCCTGCCGTGCAGGGCGGCGCGGTGGAAACCCTTGTCACCCACCTGATCCGTGAAAATGAACGGGCGGGCAAGCTGGACCTGCTGTGCGCCAGCATCCCGGACCCAGAAGCCGCCGCCCAGGCACAAGGGCTGCAGCACACCAAAATGCTGTACGTTGCCAAGCCCCGCGGCGTGCGCCGGTATTACCCCATGGTGTTTCTGGAGCGCTGCTTTGGCGTTGCCGCCCCGTATGACCCGTGGTATCAAAAGGTTCAGCTTTCCCTTGCACTGGAGCTGCCCACGCCGGACCTGATTGTGGCAGAGGGCGGCACCCTGACCCAGTGCAGCGCCATCAGCAAAATGTTCGGCAAGCGGCGTTGCCTGGCCCACCTGCACGGCCAGACCAGCTGCAGCCATGAGATGGACGCCATTTACGGCGGTATTCTGGCCCTGAGCGAGTTTATCCGCGATGATTACCTCAAAACCAGCGAGCTGGACCGCAAGCATGCCTACATCCTGCACAACTGCATTGATACCGCCCGCTTTGTGCCCGGCCCGGCGGATGCTGCGCTGCGGGCTTCCCTCGGCTTTGCGCCGGAAGATTTTGTTGTACTGTTCTGCGGCCGCCTGGAGCCGGATAAGGGCATCCACAAGCTGTTGGAAGCGATGGAGAATATCCATGACCCGCGCATCAAGCTGCTGATTGTGGGCAGCCCGTTTTTTGGCCGTACCCAGCAAAGCCCGTTTTTGCGCAAGTTGGAACAGCAGGCCGAGACCCTTGGCGACCGGGTGCGCTTTACTGGCTATGTGCCCAATGATTCGATGCCGGAATATTACCGCCTGGCGGACCTTGTCTGCGTGCCCACCTTGGTGGAGGAAGCCGCCGGGCTTGTGGCGGTGGAAGCCATGGGCTGCGGCCGACCGGTGCTTGCCACCCGCAGCGGCGGTATGCCGGAATATCTGGACGGCAGCCAGGCCGTGCTGGTGGACCGTGACGGCAATGTAGCCGGGCAGCTGAGCTTTGCCATCCGCATGCTGTACGAACACCCGGATCTGCGCGCCCAGATGAGCACCGCCGGTGCAAAGACGGCACAGCGCTATTCTTCTGCACGCTTTTATGATGATTTTGTACGCATTGTGTACGATTTTGGAGGTCACCTATGGAACAGCCCGTCATCTGTGTGATCGTTCCGGTATACAAGGCGGAAGCCACCCTGCCCCGCTGCATCGAAAGTGTGCTGACCCAGCAGCTGCCGGGCGGGCTGCGGCTGATCTTGGTGGACGATCAAAGTCCAGACCGCAGCGGCGAAATTTGTGACGCTTACGCCGCAAAGGATCCCCGTGTGATGGTACTTCACCGCAAGGAACGCGGGGTTTCCGGCGCGCGCAATGCCGGGCTACGGGCCGCCACCGGCGAGTATATTGTATTTTTGGACAGTGACGATGCCCTGCGCCCCGGCGCTTTGGCCGCCGCCCTTGCGGCACAGGCCGCTGCCCCCAACGCTTTTGTGCTCTGGCACTACACCATGCAGCCGGACGATACCACCCCTGTAACCACAGTAGCCCACCCGGCCCAACAGAGCGACCTGGCCCGCCTGCACCTGGACTGTCTGATCGCCATGCCGTGGAACAAGCTTTACCGGCGCACATACGCCCGGCAGCTTGCCTTTGACCAGGCTTATACCCTTGGCGAAGATTTGCAGTTTGTGCTGGATTATCTGGCTCTGCTGGGGCGCTGCCAGCCGGATTTCAGCTACCTTGTGCTGGAAAGCGCCCTGACCTTTTACGATTGCAGCCGCATCGGCACCCTTTCCACCAAGTACCACGCCAATTACTGCGAAATTTGGCCCAAGCATTTTGCCAAGCTGAACGCCGCCTGCACCGCTGCTGCCTGCCCGCCGCAGGATATGCTGCCGCTGCACCGCGCGGAATTGCAGGTTTTGGCGGAGGGTGCCGCGGACATTTTGCGGCGGGACCCCGACGCCATGCCCGCACGCCGCGCCAAAGCCCGCACCGCGCTGCAAAGCCCATGGCTGAAAAGCCTGCTGGATACAATGCGCCATGAGCACTGTTACAGCCCCTATTACCTGCCCTGCCGCTGGAACAGCTTGCGTCTGCTATGGATGTTGTCCGAAGCTGCGCGCACGCAGAGCCCCCTGTTCGGCAAGCTGGACTGGGCGGGGTATTATTTGCTGCTGGGCCGCATGAAGCGCGGCTGAACCGCAGCCTGCTTTCTCTCTGGTATTACAGTACATTTCCCCCAGGCAGCGCCGCTGGCTTGCCTGGGGTTTTGTTTTTGCATCGTCAGGTTTTTGGGGTTGTAGATTGTATTCACCTGCTTAACATGGTATAATGGGACAGAATTATCTCTTTGTACTATTTTTAACACATTTGGAAGAATTATTTAATCGTCAACCACTGCAGCGGCACTGCTTTTATGTGTTTGGCCGCTAAATCTGTTTTGGAGTGTTTTAGATGATGTTTTTATCGCGTGCAGAGTCCTCTTATCTGCACCAGCACCTAAGCGTTGTGCGCCATGTCACCCTGGACCCGGAGGGCCCCGGTGTGCTGCGCATTCACCTGCTCCCTTGCAAAAAAGCACGGCGCAATGTGCCGTTTGTTGCACTTTTGAACGGGCAGGATATTTTGCCGCTCAGCGTTTCCTGGGCCATTCTGCTGGCAGGGCTGATGGATGCCCTGCAGCCTTTTGAGGGCAAGGAGATCACCGAGGACCAGTGGGCCGGCATTGCCGCCCAGGCTGTGGAAACCGCCGCTGCTGTTTACCCGAAAACGGCTCCCGACCAGATCCGCGCGGATTTGAATGCCATGCTGACCTCCTTCCGCGCGCTGACCGCCGGGCAGGAACCGCCCGTGCATGTGCAGCCGATGGACCTGGGCGCTTACGCCCGCTATATGGCAGCCCCCCACCGTATGGACCTGATGGTAAGCTCCATGGAAAAGGACGGTGCCTGGCACTGCAACCAGAAATGCCTGCACTGTTACGCCGCCAACCAGCCCCTTGGCGCGGTGAAAGAGCTGGATACCGACCAATGGCTGGCTGTTATCCAAAAATGCCGCGCGGCGGGCATTCCGCAGCTAACCTTTACCGGCGGCGAACCCACCATGCGCAATGACCTGGTCAGCCTGGTGCATGCCGCACAGTGGTTTGTTACCCGGCTGAACACCAACGGCCGCATGCTGACCAGCGCCCTTTGCCGGGAACTGGCGGACGCCAGCCTGGACAGCGTGCAGGTCACCCTATATTCGGCGGATGAAGCGATCCATAACACGCTGGTGGGTGCCCCCGGCTATGCGGACACCATCAGCGGCATCCGCAATGCGGTGGAGGCGGGGCTGAATGTCAGCATCAACACCCCGCTGTGCAGCCTGAACCAGGATTACACCGCAACGCTGGCGCTGGCCAACTCTCTTGGCGTGCGCTATGCCACCTGCAGCGGGCTAATTCCCACCGGCGGGGCCGAAACCGACCCCAGCAAGGCCACCCGCTTAACGCCGGAAGCACTGACCGCCGTGCTGCGCCCCGCGATGGCCTATGCTGAACAAAACCACATGGAGATCAACTTTACCAGCCCCGGCTGGCTGCCGGATGCGGTACTGTTGGACCTTGGCTTTACCCAGGTGCCCAGCTGCGGAGCCTGCCTTTCCAACATGGCCGTTGCGCCGGACGGCACCGTTCTGCCCTGCCAGAGCTGGCTGCGGGAGGGCGCTGGCCTGGGCAACATCCTGCATGACCCCTGGCACAAGATCTGGAATGCCCCCGCCTGCCGCCGTGTGCGGGAAGAAAGTGCGAAAATGGAACACATCTGCCAGCTTGGCACAACCGTTCCCGCACAGGGAGGTTTGTGATGAAACAATCCGTTTTACGCTTTGCCGCGCAGCTGTGGGCTATGCTGGCCGTTCTGCTGCTGTTTGTTGCCGCCGCCCTGCCCGCCCATGCGGATGACGGCGACATGGATGAGATCACCCACTATACCGTAACAGTGGACACCCGCGCCGATGGCTCCGCCGATATCACCTATGAGCTGGACTGGAACGTGATCGGCGGCAGCCTGGATGAACCGCTGACCTGGGTGCGCATCGGCCTGCCCAACAGCCACAACGACAGCCTGGTCAACCTGACGCCGGATACAGTTCTTAACGTAAGTTCCGTGGATGACGGCGGTTCCTTTGCCAAGGTTGATTTTATCAACGCCTACTTCCCGCCGGATATTGCCGCCACCATCGGCGCACAGAGCAGCGTACACTTTGCGTTCCAGGTACACCAGTCCCATCTGTTTTTGCTGAACGAGGACGGCAACGCCGACTACAGCTTTACCCCCGGCTGGTTCGATGATTTGTGTGTGGATGAGCTGACCATCCGCTGGGTGGCGCTGGACGGTATCCAGGCCGATAACGACAGCCAGGACGGCAACTATCTTGTGTGGAACTTTGGCCCGCTGGACCATGGCGAAAGCGCCACGGTGCATGTCAGCGTTCCCGCCCATACAGCACAAAACTACTCCCCCGATGCTGCCGCAACGGACAACGAAATGTATTATGACGACAGTGACCAGGTCCTGGTTTTCTTCTTCGTGCTCCTTCTGGTCATTATCGTGATTGCTCTGATCACGGTTTCCGTTTCCCGCACAAACGGGATCTGGAACGGTGGTTTTGGCGAGGATGACCCCGACGACTGGTACTGGTATTCCAACGGGCACACCCATATCCATGTTGCCCGTAATCTGCCCCCGCCAGAAGGCTACCATCGCGTTCCCCCACCCGCAAACTTCAAGGCCGGGGGCGGAAAGACCCGCGGCGGTGGTGCCGGGCGGCGCAGCGGCGGTTCGGATCACTCCAACCATTCCAGCTGCGCGTGTGCGTGTGCCTGTGTTTCCAGCTGTGCATGCGCCTGCGCGTGTGCGGGCGGCGGCCGCGCCGGGTGCAGTACCAAAAACTTTTATAAAATTACCGTGAAAAAAGCCGACTGATATAACGGAGGGCAAAGCCATGAGCCTGGAAGATCAATACGATGCCTGGGTGCGAAGTGTGACCGGTACAGGCCGCCACAGCGCTACCAAACAGGACCGCGATGCCGCGCAAAACAGCCTGAACGCCATGCAGGCCCAGCTGGACGCTTTGGCCGAAAGCCAAAAACGCCAGAAATCTGCCGCGGACGCCCTGAACGCCGTGCAGCGCGCCGGCGCCGCCACCGCGGACAGTGTGCGCCGCATGAGCAGCGAGCTGACCCAAAGCCTGCGCCAGGACGGCCTGCTGGGCGGCAAAACCGCACAGCCTGCCCCCGCAGCAGAACCGGTAAAAGCCGGCCCGGAAAACTTTAATGGCCTGGCCGACCGGGTGCGCCAGCAGGTGCTGGGGCAGGATGCCTTTGTGGGGCAGGTGGTCAAGGCGTTCCGCCGCCCCTTTGTGATGGGCACCGCCGATACCGCCCATGCCCGCGGCAGCATGCTGCTGTGCGGCCCCACCGGTACCGGGCGGCACTATGCCCTGACCTGCATTGTGGACGAGATGGCAGGCCGCGGACTTTTGCACAGCGCCCTGATTGAAACGATGGATCTGGCCCTGTACCCCGGCCCCGCACAGGAAAAGCTGTTTTTGCAGGACCTGTATGCCGCCTTGCAGTCTGACGCCGAGGTTCTGGCCTTTGACCATTACGAAAGCTGTGCATCCAATTACCTGAACATGCTGGCAACGCTGGCCATTGACGGCACTCTGCCGCTGACCAGCCGCTATGTATTGCAGCGCGGCATTCTGGTGGATGTGGGCACCGCCCTGGCCCCCGGCGCGATCGGCGAATTGCAGGCTGCCGGCAAGTATTTTGTATTTTTCTCCAACCGGGACGAAACCGCCCTGGCGGACAAGTTCGGCGCGCGGTTCGTGGACGCGCTGGAGGGGGACATCTGCCGCACCCAGGCGTTCACCCCCGAAAGCCTGGCCGCCATTGCCGCGCGGGAGCTGAACCACCTGGCCCAGCGGGTCAAGGCGCAGTGCGGCCTTGTGCTTGCCATGGGCAGCGATGTGCGGGACCTGGTTGCCGCGCAGTACGGCAAAACCAGCGGCATGACCGCCATGCGCGATTATGTCGACAGCATCTACCGCGCCTTTGCAGAGTACGTTCTGGATGCGGACGACATTCCTGCCGCCGGAACGCCCGCCAAATTGACGGTGGACGGCAGCCGCCTGATGGCCGCCATTGGCAGCGGTGAACCGTTTGACCTGCTGGCCCTGCTGCCCCGCCAGTACCGCGGCGATGTGGATGCCGTGGAAGCGGAGCTAGATGCCATTGTGGGCCTTGACGAAGTAAAGGATTTTGTGCGCGGCATTGCCCAGAACGTGCAGGCCCAGCAAAAGCGCAAGGCCCAGGGCCTGAAAGTTGCCGATGTAAACATGCACATGATTTTTACCGGCAACCCCGGCACCGGCAAAACCACGATTGCCCGCATTCTGGCCAAGTATCTGAAAGCCATCGGCGCACTGCGCGGCGGCCAACTGGTGGAAGTGACCCGTGCCGACCTGGTGGGCCGCTATGTCGGCCACACGGCCCCGCTGACCAACCAGGTGATCCAGACCGCTTTGGGCGGCGTGCTGTTCATTGATGAAGCATACAGCCTGTACCGCGGCGGCGAGGACAGCTTTGGGCTGGAAGCCATTGACACTCTGGTAAAGGGTATTGAGGACCACCGCGATGACCTGGTGGTGATCCTGGCCGGGTACAGCAAGGAGATGGCGTTGTTCCTGACGGCGAACTCCGGCCTGGCCAGCCGCTTCCCGAACCAGATTGAATTCCCGGATTACACAGGCGCTGAGCTTTTGGCGATCACCCAGAGCATTGCCAAAAGCAAGGGGTACCGCCTGGACGATGCCTGTGCGATGCCGTTGGTGGTATTCTTCGACCGCCGCCAGTCAGAGAACGCCGCCGAAAATGGCAACGGACGCATGGCCCGTAACACGCTGGAAAAAGCCATCCTGAACCAGTCCAAGCGCCTGGTCGCGGATGCTGATGCCGCGCTGGACCTGCTGCTGCCGGGGGATTTCGAGCTGGAGTGATTCCTTACGGGAGTTTTCCGGCCTTTTTGAAAAAGGCCTTGGCGAAAGACTTTAATGGGTATCGCATAAATCACATAAGCTAAGGTGTATCTGAAAACAAAGAAAATAACGGATATTTCGCAAAATCCCGCTGTGTTTGTAGAAATAGACTAAATTTTCGACTTTTCAGATACACCCTAAGAAATAGGCATGCGGATTCTCGGTAGATACGAGGGTCCGCATGCCTTTGGTTTTGCGGGGGATCGGTTTGGAGTCTGGGATTTTGGTGCAAAAGTTCGCAGTGCGGCAGGGTTCCGCGGGACGATGCAAGCATCGTCCCCTACAAATGTTTTTAGGGCAATACCGCATAATTCTAAGTGCCGCCGAAAATTCCTCCCTCCTCCCTCCTAACTAAAAAAATCCGCCCCATCCAGAACAGCTCTCACCATTCTAAACGGGGCGGACAAAAGTTTGATTTACAGTACCTTGGACAAAAACGCTTTCAGGCGCGGATTGTCGGGGTTCTCAAAGAACTCCTGCGGGGGCTTATCGACCTTGATAACACCCTCATCAATAAAGATCACACGGTTGGCAACCTCGCGGGCAAAACCCATTTCGTGGGTCACCACCACCATGGTCATGCCATCGCGGGCCAGTTCTTTCATCAGTTCCAGAACTTCGCCTACCATTTCGGGGTCCAGCGCACTGGTGGGCTCGTCAAACAACAGCACTTCAGGGTTCATGGCCAGTGCACGCACAATGGCAATGCGCTGTTGCTGGCCGCCGGAAAGCATGTTGGGGTAAACATCCGCCTTATCGGCCAGGCCAATGCGCTCCAGCAGCTCCATGGCCTGCTTGTCGGCAGCAGCCTGGCTCATACGGCCCAGGCGCACCGGAGCCAGCGTGATGTTCTTTTTCACCGTCAGGTGGGGGAACAGGTTAAAATGCTGGAACACCATGCCCATCTGGGCGCGGGTGGCATCAATGTCGCGTTCGGTGATCTCTTTGCCGTCCAGCATAACCGTGCCGCCGTCCGGTTCTTCCAGGCGGGTCAGGCAACGCAGAAAAGTGGACTTGCCGCAGCCGGAAGGCCCAACCAGGCAGACAACATCGCCCTTATTGATGGTCAGGTCAATGCCCTTGAGCACATCCAGACCGTTATAGTTCTTTTTTAAGTCCTTAACGACGATCACTCTTCGCCAGCCTCCCTTCCAGTTTGCCAAGCAGCCAGGTAAAGATCATAACCAGAATCAGATACATCAGCGCCACGCCGAACAACGGGAACATCGGCTCGTAAGTACGGTTCATGATGCCCTGTGCAGCGTACAGCAGCTCCTTGCCGCCAATAACGGTGATGAGCGAGGTATCCTTGAGAAGGACGATGAACTCATTGCCCAGGGCAGGCAGCACCGAGCGGATGGCCTGCGGAATCACGATCAGCACCATGGTTGTCATGTAGTTCAGGCCCAGGCTGCGGCCGGCTTCCATCTGGCCGGGGTCAACGGCCATCAGACCGCCGCGGATGATCTCCGAAACATACGCACCGGAGTTAATGCCCAGTGCCAGCGCGCCGACCATGGTAAAGTTGCGGCTGTTGGCAAAGATAACCATGCTCATAATCAGCATCTGCACCATCATGGGGGTGCCGCGGATCACAGTGGCGTATAGTTTGCATACAGCGTTGGCAACGGCAAGAGCCGGGTCGTGGTGGCCGCGGCGCTGCTGGTCATGCGCAACACGCACCAGGGCAACCACGCTGCCCAGCACCACGCCGATCGTCAAAGCAATTGCCGTTACATACAGCGTGGGGATGACCCCTTTGAGGTATTGCTGCCAGCGGTTTGAGGCAATAAATGCCTGGTAGAATTTGACGAACAGATCCTGCCCGAAATCCAGCTTTGTACCAGCTTTCGCCAGCTGGGTCAGCATTTCGTATTGTGCGGCCATCCGCATTCCACACCTTTCCTGTGTTCCGGCACCAGGGCACCGGGCGCTTATTTTACGGTCTTACCAACAAAAGGGAGGCGCCCCTGTGGGCCACCTCCCTGTGGCACTTGTGAAAAAGCTGCTTTATTCAGCAGTGATGTACTTGTCCACGATAGCCTGCAGGGTGCCGTCGGCCTTCAGCTCTTCCAGAGCGGTGTTGATGGCATCCTTCAGTTCGGTGTTGCCCTTACCAATGCCGATTGCGTAGCTTTCTTCCACGTAAGCGGTGTCCAGCAGCTTCAGGCCGGGGTTGGCAGCAATAAATTCCTTAGCGGGAGCGTTATCAATAACAACGCAGTCAACCTGGCCGTTGTTCAGCATCTGCACGGCAGTCAGGCCGTCGTCGTAAGCAACAACGTTCTCATCGCCAAAGTCGTCAGAGCAGTACAGGTAGCCGGTGGTACCGCGCTGGGTGCCGATTTTCTTGCCAGCCAGGTCATCCACGCTGGCAATATCGGAATCTTCCTTGACGATGATGGACTGGATGCCGGTTGCGTAAGAATCGGTGAAGTCCATCACGTTCTGGCGCTCGTCGGTAACGGTAACGCCAGCCATAACCATATCGGACTTGCCCTGCTGTACAGCCAGCAGTGCAGCGTCAAAGTCCATATCATCGATCTGCAGCTCCAGGCCCAGCTTGTCAGCAATAGCCTGTGCGGTCTCAATGTCGATGCCCTCAAATTCGCCGGAATCGGTGGTCATCTCGTACGGGGGGAAGGCTGCGTTGGTGGACATGATCAGCTTGCCCGGCTCAACGGTGGACAGCTCAGCAGTTTCAGTCTCGCTGGCTGCTTCAGAGGAAGCAGCCTCGGAAGATGCAGCATCGCTGGAAGCGGCCTCGGGGGAAGCGGCTTCGGAAGATGCAGCAGAAGAAGCGGTGGAACCGCAGGCAGCCAGGCTCAGGACCAAGGCAGCGGCAGTCATCAAAGACAATGCTTTTTTCATTACAATATACCTTCTTTGTTCATGGTTCTCTGATTTTCAAGGCGTATCTGAAAACAAGGAAAATGACGGACATTTCGCAAACACAAGCAGGATGTAAGGCAAAGAGCCGCAGGAATCCTTTGTGGATTCCAAGGGCAACACCGCACAATTCCCGCCTGACGGCTTAAGCACCGCTTCGGCGGCTGCGGCACAGCATCTGCGTTGCCAAAATGCTCGATAAGACATCCAGTATTATCTGCGCTTTTGGCTTAGCAGCTGCCGCACCTCGCTCAGAAATTGTGCATTTTTCAAACCTGCATTTCACAGTTTTTCCTGATATATTGACGCCGCAAGTTAAACGTGGTAAACTTTACGCGTTCATGAGCGAAATTCATGCCATTCAGTCGAAATAAACCGGCTTGCATTACCTTGCCGTACAAAAAAGAGGAATCAATATGCTGACATTAGGTGACCTGCACATTGGGCAGGATGCAATCATCCGCGTGGTAGGCGGTGAGGGCGAGCTGCGCCACCACCTGCTGGATATGGGGCTGACCCCCGGCACTGAGGTAACGCTGCGCAAAACGGCCCCCATGGGGGACCCCATTGAAGTGGAGCTGCGTGGTTATGAGCTGACCCTGCGCCTGGCCGATGCGCAGAAAATTGAAATTGACAGCGTGCATGCAACGGACCGCGCTGCCCCCAGCGAAGAGCGCCACAAGGTGGTAGCCCACCCCGGCGTTGGCGAGCTGGACAAAGCCGCCAGCTACCACGAGCGCAAAGCCGGCGCCCCCATTGCCGCCGGTGCACCGCTGACCTTTGCCCTGGCCGGCAATCAGAACTGCGGCAAAACCACGCTGTTCAACCAGCTGACCGGCTCCAACCAGCATGTGGGCAACTTTCCCGGCGTTACGGTGGACCGCAAGGACGGCGTGATCCGCAACCACAAGGAAGCCACCGTAACGGACCTGCCAGGCATTTATTCCCTGTCCCCTTACTCCAACGAGGAGATTGTCACGCGGGATTTTATCCTGAGCGAGCACCCGTCCGGCATTATCAACATTGTGGATGCTTCCAACATTGAGCGCAACCTGTACCTGACCATGCAGCTGATGGAGCTGGATACCCCCATGGTGCTGGCGCTGAACATGATGGACGAAGTGCGCGCCAACGGCGGCACCATCATGGTAAACCAGCTGGAAGAAATGCTGGGCATTCCGGTTGTTCCCATTTCTGCCGCCAAAAATGAGGGCATTGACGAGCTGATCGAACATGCCATCCATGTGGCGCGCTACCGGGAGCTGCCGGGCCGCATCGACTTCTGCACGGCAGGCAGTGACCCAGCAGACCCCAGGGGCGCGGTGCATCGCTGCATCCATTCTGTCGCACATTTGATTGAGGACCATGCCGCTGCCGCCGGGCTGCCGCTGCGCTTTGCCGCCACCAAGCTGGTGGAGGGGGACACCCTGATTGAAAAAGCCCTGCAGCTGAACCCCAACGAAACAGATATACTGGGCCACGCCATTGCTGAAATGGAAACCGTGACCGGGCTGGACCGCGAAGCCGCCCTTGCGGACATGCGCTTTACCTTTATTGAAAAGCTATGCTCCGCCACGGTGGTGAAGCCGGGCGAAAGCCTGGAGCATAAGCGCAGCGTTGCCATTGATAAGATCCTGACCGGCAAATACACTGCCTTGCCCTGTTTTGCGGGCATTATGGCGCTTGTTTTCTGGCTGACCTTTGGCGTAGTGGGCTCCACCCTTTCGGACTGGATGACCCTTGGCATCGACTGGTTTACCGGCGTTGTGGACCGCGCCCTGACGGCGTATCAGATCAACCCGGTGGTGCACAGCCTTGTGATCGACGGCATTTTTGCCGGTGTGGGCAGCGTGCTGAGCTTTTTGCCCACGATCGTTATCCTGTTCTTCTTTTTGTCCATCCTGGAAGATACCGGTTATATGGCCCGCGTGGCCTTTGTTATGGACAAACTGCTGCGCCGCATTGGGCTTTCGGGCCGCAGCTTTGTGCCCATGCTGGTGGGCTTCGGCTGCTCGGTTCCCGCCATTATGGCAACCCGCACCCTTTCCAGTGAGCGTGACCGCCGCATGACGATTTTGCTGACCCCGTTCATGAGCTGTTCCGCCAAGCTGCCCATTTATGCGCTGTTCACCGCCGCGTTTTTCCCACGGGTATGGCGTGCACCGGTCATGATTTTCCTCTATCTTTTCGGCATTTTGTGTGGTATACTGTATTCGCTGATCCTCAAGCAGACCTGTTTCCGCGGTGAACCGGTACCCTTTGTGATGGAGCTGCCCAACTACCGCCTGCCTTCGCCCAAAAGCGTCGGCCAGCTGATTTGGGAAAAGGCCCGTGATTTTATTCAGCGTGCCTTTACAATTATCTTTGTTGCAACCGTCGTGATCTGGTTCCTGCAGACGTTCGACACCCGCCTGAATGTTGCTGCCACCCCGGATTCCAGCCTTCTGGCTTTGGTTGGCAGCCTGATTACCCCCATCTTCAAGCCCCTTGGCTTTGGCGACTGGCGCATTTCCACTGCGTTGATCACCGGCTTTACCGCCAAGGAAAGCGTTGTTTCCACCCTGACCGTCCTGCTGGGCGGCGATACCGGCGCGCTGAACACGCTGTTCACCCCGTTTACTGCGCTGGTTTTCCTGATCTTTACGCTGTTGTATACCCCCTGTGTTGCAGCCATTGCCGCTGTCAAGCGGGAACTGGGCGGTGGCCGGGCTGCACTGGGTGTGGTACTGATGCAGTGCGGCATCGCCTGGGTTGTGGCGTTTGCCGTGCACTGTGTAGGGGTTTTGCTAGGGTTGGCATAAGGGCAGCGTATTCACCTGTCACTTTGTTTTCGCTTAACCCATAGGGAGGTTTTTTCCATGTCACTTCAAAGTATCCTTGTTCTGGTTATTATTTTTGTTCTGCTCGGCGTTGCCATCGGTTTTATTGCCAACAGCGAAAAGGGCTGGCACGGCGGCTGCACCGGCAACTGCGCCAGCTGCCAGGAACACTGCAATGACAAACAGAAAAAGAACCCGCCCAAGCAGCAGTGATGTCCAGACCGAAGGAGACCGCCGTATGACTGCTGTTCAACAATCCGCCGCTCCGCACCCTGCCGTACGCCAGCGCATTGACTGGATTGATACCGCCAAAGGTCTGTGCATGATTCTGGTGATTGTGGGGCACACCCTGCCCTATGGCAACCTGATGCGCAATTTCATTTTTTCGTTTCACATGCCGGCCTTTTTCTTTCTGACCGGCTATACGGCCCGCCGCCCGGATACCTGGCAGGGTTTTGCCCGCCGGGTCAGGAAGGACTTTGTTGCACTGATCGTTCCCGTGCTGGGTGTGGTGCAGGTGTTCAACGTTTTGCTGAACTTTTTTCTTTCTGATGACAGAAGCCTGACCAACCTGTGGGATATTGCCCGCTACAATGCCATCACCCTGTTCTGGGCCAGCGGTAACCCTGCCGACGGCATTCCCAGCTGCGGCATGCCATGGTTTTTGTTTGCACTGTTCTGGGGCAAGCTGATCTGGGAGCTGCTGGGGCTTTTGTTCCCCAAAGGGGATTTTGCCGTCAGTTTCATTGTCATGCTGTTCGGGGCATACATCGGGCAGGTACAGTATCTTCCCCAATGTCTGGATGTTGCAATGGTCGTTGTCATGTACCTCACATTGGGGCAGCTGTTCCGCCAGCATCAGGCACTGTTGGACCGTTACCGGGTCCCGCTTTTCCTTGCCATGCTGATCCCCTGGACATGGTGCTGCCAGCAGGGCATTTATATTGAACTTGCTTCCCGCACATACTCCAATTACATTTTGTGCGCTTCCATCAGTGTATGCGGCATTTGGATCTTCTGCCATCTGTGCCGTGAACTGAACGCCAATAACGCTTTGCGGCCGGCGCTCAGCTTTTTGGGGCGGCACAGCCTGTGGCTGTTCTTTGTGCACCATATGGATGTGTTTACCAGTGCCATCTGGCAAAAAGACCGCCTTCTGTTCACGCTGCCCTGCCGCATCGGGTGGGACATCCTGCTTTCCCTGCTGCTGCTTGGCTGCTGGACATTGCTGCGCACCGGCTGGCGCAGGCTGACCGCAAAATAAACTCTTTGAACCGTTCTGCATCCCCTGTTCCGGGCCTGCAGGGCGGCTTTTGTTTTGGCAGCGCTTTCTGCACAGTGCAAACATTGTTTTTTACCGCGGATTATGGTACAATGAATTGTCTATAAGTATGTATCGGGGATTCCCCTGAAATATCTATTTTTGAAAGGGCTTTTTATGGCAGAGCAACGCAACCAGACCCCTGCCGGGGATAACACGCAATGGACCACCATCATTCGGCCGCGCACCGGCTGGTTTGATGTGGACCTGGAAGAGCTGTGGCGCTACCGTGACCTGATTGTCATGTTCGTCAAGCGCAACTTTACCGTCATGTACAAGCAGACCATCCTGGGGCCGCTGTGGATCATCCTGAACCCGCTTATCACCACGGTGCTGTTCAACGTGGTGTTCGGCGGCATTGCCGGGCTTTCTACGGACGGTACGCCGAGCTTTTTGTTCTACATGGCAGGCAATACGGTGTGGACCTTTTTTGCCTCCTGCATCAACGGCACGGCCAACACCTTTGTGGCCAACAGCCAGGTGTTCGGCAAGGTGTATTTCCCACGGCTTACCACCCCCATCAGCCAGGTATTGACCAGCCTGATCAACTTCTTTATCCAGTTTGTCATGTACATTCTGTTCTGGGTCTACTTTGCCGTGACCGGGTCCGGTGTACACCTGACGGCCTGGGCGTTTGCCGTGCCGCTGGTGGTGCTGGAAGTCATGCTGCTGGGCCTGGGCGTGGGGATTATCGTTTCCGCCCTGACCACCAAGTACCGTGACCTTGCCATTGCTGTGAGCTTTGGCGTGCAGCTGTGGATGTACATTTCTCCTGTGGTCTATCCCCTTTCCAGCTTGGAGGAATCCCCCCGGCTGCAGATGCTGATGCGCTTGAACCCGATGACTGCACCGATCGAGGTGTTCCGCATGGGCACCCTTGGCACCGGCACCGTGGAAGTGGGCAGCCTGATCTACAGCCTGATTGTTACCGCAGCCGCCCTTGTGCTGGGCGTGGTGCTGTTCAGCCGCATTGAAAAAACCTTTATGGATACCGTGTAAGGAGGGGCGCAGATGGAAAACCAGACACATGCACAAAACCAGCGCGTACCCGTCATTCAGGTATCGGGCTTGAAAAAGCAATACAAACTGGGCCAGATCGGCGGCGGCACTTTGACGCATGACCTGCAAAGCTGGTGGGCCCGTGTGCGCGGCAAAGAGGACCCCAACACCGTGATCGGCACGGATGCCCGCCTGTTTGGCAAAACCTTTATGGCGCTGAACGGCGTGGACCTGACCGTGTACAAAGGCGAAGCGCTGGGCATTATCGGCCGCAACGGCGCAGGCAAATCCACCCTGCTCAAAATTTTGTCCCGCATTACCGCCCCCACCGAGGGCGAGATCCGGCTGCGCGGGCGGGTGGCTTCCATGCTGGAAGTGGGCACCGGCTTTAACAACGAGATGACCGGCCGCGAGAACATCTACATGAACGGCGCTATTCTGGGCATGACCCGCGCCGAGGTCGATTCCAAGATCGACCAGATCATTGAATTTTCGGAGTGCGGAGATTTTATTGATACCCCCGTCAAGCGGTATTCCAGCGGCATGTTCGTCAAGCTGGCGTTTTCCGTTGCCGCCCACCTGGACAGCGAGATCATGGTAATGGACGAAGTGCTGGCCGTGGGCGATATGAAGTTCCAGCAGAAATGCCTGGGCAAAATGAGCGATGTTGCCGGGCAGGAGGGCCGCACCGTCCTGTACGTCAGCCACAACATGAGCACCATCCGCCAACTGTGCACCCGCTGCGTGGTGCTGGACCAGGGCCGCGTGATCTTTGACGGCGATGTAGAACAGGCCATTGCCGTGTATATGGAAACCACCGATGTGAACGTGGTCCACTATGACCTGCTGGATGTTTCCCGCATGAACGCCAGCGCAGGCAAGCGGATGCGGCTGGAAACGCTGGACTTTGTGGGCAAGGAATCCAGTGTGTTTGCGGACACCGAAAAAATTCGGGTGCGCATTACCTGGCGTGTTTCGGAGCCGTTTACCGGGGTACACTTAAAGCTGAACCTGCATTTCCGGGATTCGACCCCCGTGGGCATTACCCACCCGGTCAACCTGGGCGCCGCCGTGCCTGGCAAGCTGTATACCACCGAGTTTGAGTTTGACCCCAGCCTGCTGGGCGAAGGCCAGTATTTCTTCTATGTGGATGTGTTTGACGGCGTGCTGACCCAGGCTGTCTGCCTGGACAAGCCAGTGACCGAGTTTGCGTTTGAGGTAACCTCCGGCGATTTGACCATGCCGGAATGGGCACCGGGCTGGGGCCGCATCCACTTCCCGCCGGTCAAAGTGTTGGAGAATGGATACGATGGGTGATATTTTCATCTGCCACACGCTGTATCATGTGTTAATCGCGCTGGTGCGTGCGCTGCGCAGCCGCCCCGGCAAGTCTACCCTTGTGCTGAGCACCTGTGTGCCGGAAGCCGAAACCCTGCGCGCTAAATTGCTGGACGCCGCGCCGGATCTGTGGGACGCTGTTTTGATCGTGGACGAGGAAAAGCTGGACGCACAGAACAGCGAAAGCGACTTTTACCGCCTGCGCCACCCGTTCCGCAAACCGTATTTTACGCTGCCCAAGGGGCATGTGTACATCAGCAATGACTGGAGCGCTTTAGGGCGCTACCTGCAGCGGGAGCGCCGGGTTTATACCCTGTGCGAAGATACCTTTGGCGGCACGCTGGACCCTGACCAGCACCTGCTGGACGAGCAGCGCACCAACCCCCGCGGCCCCTACCGCTACTGGGGCGACAGCCCCTGCTGCCGCACGGTGGAAAGCGAAGACGCCGCGCGGTGCAGCATTTTTGGCGTAGACAAGCTGGTAACGGTATCCAAAGCGCAGCTACTGGAAAGCCTGATGGAGGAAGAAAAAGCCATCATCCGCCGGGTGTTTTTGGCCGTTCCCCTGCCGGAGCATGTGCAGGGTGCCTGCCTGCTTTTGCCCCGCAGCTTTGTGCTGGACGGCCTGATGGATCAGCCCACCCAGGACGCCATGTTTGCGGCTGTTGCCAAGAAATACTGCACAGAACCGCTGTTTATCAAAACCCACCCGCGGGATACCACGGATTATTCCAAGCTGTTCCCTACTGCTGTTATCCTGCCCCGCACCATGCCAAGCGAGGTTCTCAATTTCTGCCTGCCCTTCAAATTCCAGCGCGCCGTCACCGTGCAAAGCTGGGTCCTGCGCGGCTTTACCGCCGCGGAAGAAAAGGTGTTTGTGGGGCTGGAAGAGGCAGAAAAGTTGGTGCAGGGGTAATGCCTCCCCTTTGAGGGGAGGTGGCCGAGCGCAAGCGAGGTCGGAGGGGTGGCTCCCTTACTGCCGCCTAAATGATAAGCCGGAAGGGGACGTACCATTCTATGCGCCTGCCGCATAATTCCAACAATCTTGCCTATGTTCGTTCTCTGCGCAAAAATGTGACCGATGCGGAGCGCAAATTATGGTATGAATATCTGCGTCCCTGCCCCTACAAATTCACACGCCAAAAGAGCGTTGGGCCCTATATCCTTGGGCAACACCGCACAATTCCCGCCTTACGGCTTAAGCACCGCTCCGGCGGCTGCGGCACGGCATCTGCGTTGCCAAAA
>PPYF01304143.1_pt1 | contig 29192 bp, 23 predicted proteins | sample 1559871 | NCBI WGS metagenome assembly PPYF01 (sample SAMN08240021, study PRJNA423297) | Human gut metagenome, whole genome shotgun sequencing project.
CACCAATGAAGATCAAACTTAGTATTATACTATCGCTTTTAATCACCCTGCTTTGCGCCAACCAGTTACAAGCTCAGGAGAAGGCTTTCCCGAAAAAAGGGGAAGGCATCGCTCTTTTTCTGAAACGCCACAACCGCACCGGCGCAGACTATCAGAAGCAATTCATCGAGCTAAATAAAAGCAAATTAGGAAAAGGCAATACCCTGCGGATGGGAGTCAAATATACGCTTCCGCCTTTACAAGGTAAGGAAGCCGCCGTCGCTGCAGCCAAACGGGCAAACTACGAACCGTTGTTCGGCAAGGAGCTTGCTTCCTACAAAGTTACCTCGTCCGAGCTGAAAGGCGCCTGCTTCTATTTAGTCAGCGGGCATGGAGGGCCCGACCCCGGCGCAATCGGACGGATCGGCTCCGTCGAGCTGCACGAAGACGAATATGCCTACGACATTGTCCTGCGCCTGGCGCGCAATCTGATGATGAAAGGCGCCAAAGTGCACATCATCATACAGGATGCCAAAGACGGAATCAGGAACGACAAATACCTGAGCAACAGCAAGCGGGAAACCTGCATGGGAAGCCCGATCCCCTTCAACCAGGTACGCCGCCTGCAACAGCGATGCGATAAGATAAACGCACTGTTCAAGCAGGATAAATATGCTTACAAACGGGCAATCTTCGTACATGTGGATAGCCGTAACAAAGGCCACCAGACGGACGTGTTCTTCTATCACCAGGACAAGAACTCCGAAAGTAAGAACCTGGCAAAGACTATGCGGACCACCTTCACGCACAAATATAACAAACACCAGCCGGGACGCGGGTTTACCGGGACAGTGGACGGGCGCAACCTGTATGTCTTGCGCCACACGACACCGGCTTCCGTCTTTGTCGAATTGGGCAACATCCAGAACAGTTTCGACCAGCAACGGATCATCCTGAGCGACAACCGCCAAGCATTAGCAAACTGGTTATGCGAAGGCTTTGTTACCGATTATAACCGTTATAAGAAAAAAACACGGTAAAAAAGTAACACCCGTTCGTTAAAAAGACTACATTTGCAATTGAAACTAAATAAGAACATCGTTTTAAACATACCATGAGTAATCCTTATATATCCCCGTTCGCTAAACCCGTATATGTAATGCTGAAGCCCGTCGGATCGGTTTGTAACCTGGCGTGCGAATACTGCTATTACCTCGAGAAAGGGAAACTTTACCCCGAGGTGAAAAATCATATCATGAGCGAACAGCTGCTGGAGAAATTCATCAAGGACTATTTAGAATGCCAGACGATGCCGCAGGTTCTTTTTACCTGGCATGGCGGCGAAACGTTGATGCGCCCTATCAGTTTCTACAAGAAAGCGCTGGAGCTGCAACGCAAATACGGGCGCGGACGCCAGATAGACAACTGCATCCAGACAAACGGGACACTGTTGAACGACGATTGGTGCCGTTTCTTCAAAGAGAATAATTTCCTTGTAGGCGTCTCGATAGACGGCCCGCAGGAGTTTCACGACGAATACCGGCGGAATAAACAGGGGCTTCCCTCCTTCTACAAGGTGATGAAGGGAATCGAACTGCTGAAAAAGCACGGCGTGGAATATAATGCAATGGCGGTCGTAAACGATTATAATGTGGATTACCCGCTGGACTTCTACAACTTTTTCAAGGAAATAGACTGCCATTACATCCAGTTCGCCCCTATCGTGGAGCGTCTCGGGTTCCATCAGGACGGGACGTTACTGACTTCACCGGAGCAGCAAGACGCCAACATCAAACTGGCGCCCTTTACGGTAGACGCCGGGAAATGGGGTGATTTCCTTTGCGCGATCTTCGATGAATGGCTGAAAGAAGATGTCGGCAACTATTACATCCAACTTTTCGACTCTACATTAGCAAACTGGGTGGGCGAACAGCCGGGCGTTTGTACGCTGGCACGCACCTGTGGACATGCCGGAGTGATGGAGTTCAACGGCGATGTATATGCCTGCGACCATTTTGTATTTCCCGAATATAAGTTAGGTAATATCTATACTCAGACACTTACCGAAATGATGTACAGCCAGCACCAACTGAAGTTTGGTGCCGATAAATACGAAAAGCTCCCTACGCAGTGTAAGGAGTGCGAATACTTGTTCGCCTGTAACGGCGAATGCCCCAAGAACCGTTTCCTTCACACGGCAAACGGCGAACCCGGACTGAACTATCTTTGTAAAGGATATAAGAAATTCTTCAAACATGCGGCTCCTTATATGGACTTCATGAAAAAAGAACTGTTGGCAAAACGCCCGCCTGCCAACGTGATGCAATGGGCAAAAGACAATAAACTATAATCGAATATATGAAATACAACAGACGTGATTTTATTAAAACAGGAGGTATGGTTATGCTCGGATCATTAGCGGTTCCCTCTTTCTTGGGAAGTTGTGCCGGTAATGAAGCAGACAAGGCAACCGGTATCTCATTCGCTCAGAACCATTTTGGTGTAAGTGAAAGCGACATGAAAAAAGTGCTGGCAGCAGCACTCGAAAAAGGCGGTGATTATGCCGACTTGTTCTTTGAACATTCTTACCGGAATAACATCGGATTGCAGGACGGGGCGGTAAACCGCGCTTCTTCCAATATCGACTTCGGTATGGGTGTACGTGTATTGGCCGGCGATCAGACCGGTTATGCCTATGTAGAAAACGTGACGCTCGACGAGATGCTGAAAGCAGCCCGGACGGCTGCCCGCATCGCGACAGGTTCGGCCGGCAAAGCTCCGGTAAACCTGACAGAGGAACCGATCATTAATAATTATTACGGCATACAGACTCCTTGGGATGAGATCGCCGTAAACGCAAAGACTCCTTACCTGCAGAAGCTGAACGACCAGATTTTTGCACTCGACAAACGGGTACATAAAGTAATGGCTTCATTAGGTGACACGACTTCACATATCTTGTTCTGCAACTCTGAGGGACAGACGTACTATGATTACCGTCCGATGGTAACATTGAGTGCGGTCTGCATCATGGAAGACAATGGCAAAATAGAAAACTCGTATGCTTCCCGCGCTTTCCGTATGGGAGCCGAGTTCCTGACGGACGATATCATCAGCGAAGTGGCAAAAGAAGCGGTGGAAAAGACTTCTATCCTCTTCCAGGCAATCAAGCCCAAAGGGGGTGAAATGCCAGTCGTAATGGGTGCCGGCGGTTCCGGTATCCTGCTCCACGAAGCAATCGGGCATGCTTTCGAGGCTGACTTCAACCGTAAGAATACCTCTATCTTCTCCGACCAGCTGAACAAGAAGGTCTGCAACGAGCATATCAACGTAGTGGACGACGGGACGATCCCCTTCAACCGTGGTTCTGTCAATATCGACGACGAAGGTATTCCCGGCCAGAAGACATATATCGTCAAAGAAGGTATCCTGACCAGCTATATGCACGACCGTATCAGTGCCAAACATTACGGTATCCCGTCAACAGGCAACGGCCGCCGCGAATCATTCCGCCAGATGCCGATCCCGCGTATGCGTGCTACTTATATGGAAGCCGGCAATGTAACGGAAGAAGAGATGATCTCGACAGTGAAGAAAGGTATTTATGCTTCCAGCTTCACCAACGGACAGGTACAGATCGGTGCGGGCGACTTCACGTTCTTCGTGAAAGACGGCTACCTGATCGAGAACGGCAAGCTGACACAGCCGATCAAGGATATCAATATCATCGGTAACGGTCCGCGTGCGCTGGCCGATATAACGATGGTCGGAAACAATTATAAGATGGATAACGGCACCTGGACATGCGGTAAGGACGGACAGTCCTGCCCGGTTACCTGTGGTATGCCGTCTGCTTTGGTTAGTAAACTCACAGTGGGAGGAGAAAGCTAATTTCATAATTCTTAATTCATAATTAGAATAGCATGATAACGAACGAAAATAAAAAACTGGCTCAATGGGCGATGGAGTTTGCCCTGAAAAACGGTTGCCAGGCCTCACGCGTGAGTATCTATAACGGCTCAAGCAGTTCTTTCGAAATACGCGACATGAAAATGGATCGTTTGCAGCAGGCATCGGAAAACAGTCTGGTGATCCACCTGTATGTAGACGGACGTTTCGGTTCTTTCTCCACAAACCGTCTGGATAAAAAGGAGCTGGAAGGTTTTATCCGCAATGGCATCGATTCGACCCGGTTCCTGGCAGAAGACAAAGCCCGTACATTGCCCGACGCTTCTCTCTATTATAAAGGTGGCGGTGCAGACCTGCAACTGATGGATCCGAAATTCGATTCGATACAGCCGGACGACAAAGTGGCACTCGCCATGAATGTCTGCAACGAAATGATGGGCAAAGACAATCGCATCATCTCCGCCAACTCATCCTACAGCGACGAGAAAGACTTCAAATATATGGTTGCCAGCAATGGTTTTGAAGGAGAAGCCTCCGGTTCTTCTTTCAGCCTGGTAGCCAGCATTAGTATCAGGGGCGAAGGCGATGCCCGTCCGGAATCGTACTGGTTCGATTCTTCCCTTTATTACGACGCATTGATAAAAGAGGGATTAGGAGTAAAAGCCCTGGAACGGGTCCTACGTAAATTGGGACAGAAAAAAGTGGCTTCCGGCAAGTATCAGATGGTGGTAGACAATATGAACTCCGCCCGCCTGATCTCTCCGGTAATCGACGCTTTATACGGTTCTTCCATTCAGCAGAAAAACTCTTTCCTTCTGGATAAGATCGATCAGAAAGTATTGGGCGACAAGTTAACGATTATCGATGAGCCGCATATGGTAGGTGCATCCGGCGCCCGTTACTTCGACGGCGAAGGTGTAGCGACTAAACGTATGCCGGTATTTGAAAACGGTGTCCTGAAAACATACTATATCGATACCTATTCTGCCAATAAAATGGGCATGAAACAGACAATTGCCTCTCCTTCCATCCTGACGATGCAGATGGGCAATAAAGATACGGAAGGTTTGATCGCTTCTGTCGATAAAGGCATCTTGGTAACCGGCTTCAATGGCGGTAACAGCAATAGCACGACCGGCGACTTCTCTTATGGCGTGGAAGGCTTCCTGATCGAAAAAGGCAAATTGACACAACCGATCTCGGAAATGAATGCGACCGGCAACATGATTTCCCTGTGGAGCAACCTTGCCGAAATCGGAAACGACCCGCGCACCTATTCCAGCTGGCGCGTTCCTTCGTTAATATTCGACGGGGTGGATTTCAGCGGACTATAATGAATGAAAACGAAGAGGATGTGTCAAAAGTCCTAATTATAGCGTCTGTGTCTTGGCGGGCTTGACCCGCCATCCCATCCTAATCCATTGTAAATCAATTTAGGATAAGATTGCGGGGCAAGCCCGCAATGACACGCTAAAGCGTTAGAACTTACTTTTGACACATCCTCCTTTCGTTTTTATACCAACAGATAAACCGATATAAAGTGACAGACGCTTCCCCCGAGCACAAAGAGATGCCAGGCCGGATGCATATATTTGTATTTATCCAAGAAAAAGCACAGACTGCCGGCTGTATAGAAAAGACCGCCGCCGATCAACCAATATAACACATCCATCGAATCCGTTTCATGAAGAACATGGAGCAAAGGCTTAAAGGCGATAACAACCACCCAGCCCATTGCCAGATAGCAGACTGTTTTCAAATGGTCTTTCTTCCTCATCCTGCGAAAACTGAGCCAGACGCCAACCACAGCGGCAATCCATACAACTGCAAAAAGCGTCCATCCCCAATACCCTTCCTGCCGGAGAGCAACCAGGGTAAACGGCGTATATGTTCCTGCAATATGCAAATAGATGGCACTATGATCGAACCGGCGCAACAGTCTTTTCTGCCGCGCATTCGTCGAAGCATGGTAAAAAGTGGAAGTCACGTATGAAAGCGTCATGCAAACAGAGTAAACGGCAAAACTGCCGACCGCCCAAGGATTACCGCTACGGATAGCCGCTGTCATTAAAACAATGATTGCGGCTATTCCAAAGAGCATCCCGGCACCGTGTGTCAACACATTGGCGACTTCCTCGCCGTGAGTTTGTCTTTGTCGGGCAACCATCCGGTTAGAGCTGTTCAGCTTTGAAACCAGCTTCTTTTACGGTTGCGATCACGGTTGCAGGCGCAATATCCGTTTTTACTTCCAAGACCTTATTCGGATCGGCCAAATTGATCGACCAGTCGTCCGAAGACATTATCGTATTAAGCTTTGCACCTATTGCAGATACACATCCGCCACATTTGGCATTTGTCTTAAATTTCATTGTCACCATAATCTTACTAATTTTAAATTGTTATTTCATGAATTTTAATCGTAAACTATTCAATACTACCGATACGGAACTGAATGCCATCGCCGCACTCGCCAACATCGGATTTAACAACAGTCCGTTAACCGGGAACAAGACACCTGCTGCCAATGGAATACCTATTACGTTATATATAAACGCCCAGAACAGGTTCTGATAGATCAGCCGGACCGTCTGCTTCGACAGGCGGATAGCCTCGGGAAGCAACAACAGATCGGACGTAATGAGCGTAACCATTGCCACATCCATGGCGATATCCGTCCCTTTCCCCATCGCTATGCTGACATCTGCACGGGCAAGCGCCTGCGAATCGTTAATACCATCGCCGACCATTGCCACCTTCTTTCCCTGCTGCTGGAGGGAAACGATATACGCTTCCTTATCGTTGGGCATCACTTCTGCCTTATAATAATCGATTCCCAATGTAGCGGCCACCCGCTCGGCTGTCCGTACACCGTCGCCAGTCAAAAGATGGACTTCTATCCCCTGCTTTTTCAGCTCCTTAACAGCAGCGGCAGATGTAGGTTTGATACGATCCGAGATAGCCAGGACAGCCAACAGTGTGGCATCCTGCCCGTAAAAGACGACGCTTTGCCCCTCTTCCTGCCACTTTTCGATCTGCTTCCGTACCTTTTCGGGAACATTTGCCTGGAATATTTCTAATAATCCCTGGCTACCGACCCAATACGTGACACCTTCCACCCGGATGCGGACGCCACGGCCTGTCAGACTTTCGAAGTTATCCGTGTCGCAAACCTTCGCCCCGGAATCATCTAACCAGCGGATGATGGCGGAAGCCAAAGGGTGTTCGGATTTCTGTTCCGCCGTATATAAGATATCCAGATAACGGGTATTATCCTCTGAAATCCAGTAAGAATCCGTAACAACCGGAATGCCTTCTGTCAATGTCCCGGTCTTATCCATCACAACCGTATCGATCTTACATAAATTCTCCAGTGCAAAAGCATCCTTTATCAGGATATGACGTTCCGCCCCTTTTCCCATTCCGACCATCAAGGCTGTCGGAGTAGCTAACCCCAAAGCACACGGGCAGGCGATCACCAAGACCGAAACAGCCGATAGCAGTGCATACGAGAAGTATCCTTCACCACCGATCACCAGCCAGCAGACAAATGTAATCAGCGACAACAAGACAACGACAGGTACAAATATACCGCTTATTTTATCAACAATACGCTGGACCGGCGCCTTACTCCCCTGCGCAGCCTGTACCATCTGTACGATCTGCGCCAGGACAGTTGTGTTGCCAACGCCTGTCGCTTCCATTGTAAAAGCACCTTTTTGGTTGATCGTTCCCGCCAGGACACGGTCGCCTGCCGCTTTCTCCACCGGGATAGGTTCACCGCTCAACATACTTTCATCCACGGATGAATTTCCCTGCAACAGAGTCCCGTCCACCGGAATCTTTTCCCCTGGACGTACACTCACGACATTTCCCACCTGAAGCGTAGAGATCGGCACTTCTTCCTCTTTCCCATCCGTAACCAGCCGGGCAGTCTTAGGCTGCAACCCCATCAACCCTTTTATAGCCGAAGAGGTACTGTTCTTGGCCCGCTCTTCCATCAATTTCCCCAACAATACAAATGCAATGATCACTCCGGATGCTTCATAATAGACATGAGGCTCCAAACCTTTATCCAGCCAAAAACCGGGACACAATGTATTGAAAAGACTGAACAGGAAAGCGATCGAAGTACTGAGCGCCACCAATGTATCCATGTTTGCCTTTCCCTTTAACGCATGCCGCACGCCACTCACATAGAACGAACGGCCGAAAAAGACCATGATAGCCAATGCCAACGCCATCATAATCCAGTTTCCGAACGGCATATGCATGAATACCATCCCTAACAGGGCTAAAGGAATGGATAACACCCATGCCCCTATCGTATTCCGTTTCAAGACCCTGTAATGCTCGAGGGCCATCTCTTCCTGCATGGCCACGGGGTCTTCCGCCTCGACGATCAAATCATATCCGGCAGCCTGTACGGCGGCTTGCATGGCTTGCAAAGTAATAACAGCAGGATGGTAAGTAACCGTCAACGTATTAGCTGCAAAATTCACGGCCGCCTTCTCTACGCCCGATAAAGCCTGCACCGTGCTCTCCACGTTACCTGCACAAACGGCACAACTCATTTCAAGGACGGGCAATATCTTAGTTTCTATTTCTCTCATATCGCGTTTAGATGTCAAAATTGTTTCCAATAGTATAACAAAGATACGGTTTATTCGGTTATCCCGGAATTAAAAAAAGATTCTGTGAATTTAATAGAATTATTTGCAGAAAGGGGCTATTATTTAACATTCGAATATACGACCTTTGTCCAATAATCAAACGAATGAACGAATTAAAATTTAAGACGTATGATACTTGATTCATTGAACAACACAGAAAAAATCGAATGCCTGCATCCTCTATTCAAAAAAGCATTCGATTATGTAAAATCCACCAACTTCTCTAAAATGGAAGATGGGAAATATGAACTGGATGGTTCCCGTTTATATGTAAGCATCGCCAGTATCTTCGGCAAAGAGAAACAAGATGCCGCTATCGAAACGCATAAAAAATACATTGACATCCAGATGCCTTTGTTAGGCGTTGAAAAAATCGGTTGGAAACCCGGATGCGAGTTACAGGAAGAATCTGCTCCATACAATGAACAGAAAGACATTACATTTTATGTCGACCGCCCGACTGCCTACACAAAAATCTACCCGGGACAGTTTGCCATCTATTTCCCGGAAGACGGCCATGCACCCGGTATCGGCCAGGGGAACATCCGTAAAGTAATCGTGAAGGTACAAGTAGAAGAATAAAAACATATATGCTTCGTTTTTAAGACGCCCCTGTTTTGAAAACGAAGCATATATGTTTTATGTCGAAAACAGAGTCACCAAGCCTAACACCAGACTGAAAAAGCCATAAATTCCTCCAAAACAGTACAGAATACACATTTTCCGCAAATTTGCGACTTAATATTCTTTGATTTTCAAAAGTTTTATCTAATTTTGCAAAGACTTGTTCGCGTAGACACTATTATTCCAATGAAATTATAAACGACTAACCCTATCCTAAAAACTTTTAGGTTAGGGATTTTTATTTATGAATATCTGTGTCCAGACATGAAAAGTCAGTCAATTTGTAACAGAGTTGCAGGGAAATGTTAAATAGCCAAAGATGAAGTCGATTCTAATTGTTGATGATAAACCGGAGATAGCAAAGATCATTATGATCTACTTATCCAGTTCGTATCAGGTAGTGTACATGGAGAATCCGGTAAAGGCCATATCGTGGATGAACGAAGGTAATATCCCGGACGGTATTATATCTGATCTGAACATGCCGGAAATGAGTGGTGAAGAATTTGTCTGTTATTTGAAAGGGAATGACCTTTTCAATCATATTCCTATTCTGGTCCTATCAAGCGAAGAAGGCAGTGCGACAAGAATACGTTTATTAGAACACGGAGCTGAAGATTTCATCGTAAAACCATTCAATCCTGAAGAATTAAGAATAAGGGTAAAAAGAATTGTAAAATAATAGATATGGAATATATCTTTTTAGGAAATCACTCTTCATTACCGCAACGGTTGGAGAGAGCCTTAAATCAAAGTGTATTGGAATGCCTGACCTTGGCAAATATTCGTCAGGTAATGGAGCATATTAACTCTTCCAGTATTTGTGTATTCTTGGAAAAGAATGATGTTCATGCAGATCAGGATACAATTCGGAAATTACGCCAACTTTATTCAAATGCATATATTATTTTGTTTGGCCGTTCATTGAGCAAAGAAGACAAAATTGCATATATAAAGGCCGGAGTCAACTGTGTCATAACGGAAGAGATTACCAAAGAAGACTTACTCCGTTTACTTGCCATAGCCGAAGATTTCTCAAATAAAAAAGCCATAAACGAAAAACCAAATGAAGTTATCGGCGGATTATCATTTTTCCGCCTCCCCCTTTGGAAACGGGCTTTCGATATTGTTGCATCATTAGGAGCGATAATATGCCTGTCTCCTGTTTTCATCTTAACCGCTATTGCGATAGAATTGGAAAGCAAGGGGTCGATCGTTTACAAATCAAAACGTGTCGGCAGTAATTACAAAATATTCGATTTTTATAAATTCCGCTCCATGTATCCTGATGCAGATAAAAGGCTGGCTGAATACAGGACGCAAAACCAATATGTCATGGAAGCCGAAGAGTTAAGCTCTTCGGCTCCTGCAGCACTGCAGGTAGCTACGGTAAATGGCCAAATGCCAAGTGCTGTTTTATTTTCTGATAACTTTAGTACAAATGAGCAAGATTATCTGAAAAATAAATCGACAGAACGGGCCAATACTTTCTTTAAAATGGAAAACGATCCGCGCATTACCCGCGTAGGTCAATTTATCCGCAAATACAGTATCGACGAACTCCCGCAGCTATTCAACATACTAAAAGGCGATATGTCTGTTGTTGGTAATCGTCCTCTGCCCATCTACGAAGCGGAGCAACTTACTTCTGACAGTTACATAGAACGTTTTATGGCCCCTTCAGGGTTAACCGGCCTTTGGCAAGTGGAAAAGCGGGGAAGCTCCGGCAAATTGTCACCTGAAGAGCGCAAACAACTGGATATTAAATATGCCCGTACATTTTCTTTCGCGCTGGATATGAAAATCATCTTACGCACTTTTACTGCTTTTATCCAGGAGGAGAATGTTTAAACCCGAAGGAGAAACACCATGAAAACAACATTTATATTATTATTGATATTCAGCTCCATACATTGCATAGCACAAAAAAAGAAAAGCTATACAGACAATGCTACTGTCGTGGAAGTCAGTGCCAATTCCGAGTCTGATTCCATACAGGCAATGTTGGATGATTACGAGCGCATTCAATTGCCTCCCCTATCCGTATTCCTTCAATCCGTCTACGAGCATCCATCTGTAAAGATATATGAAGCAAGGCGGGACGAAGCAAATGCGGAACGGGAAATCACGCATCGCGAATGGCTCAATTATTTGAGATTGCAAGGAACATATCAATACGGACGAAATAACCTCTATTCGACTTCTATCACAGAGGGAACCCCTGTAGACCCTATAATCAGTAACGTAGGAAACAATCAGAATTTATATAATGTTGGGGTGTCTGTCAGCATCCCAATAGGGGATTTGACAAGTAGGAAACAAAAAAACAGAGTAAAGAAAGCACAATATATTCAGCTACAATCTGAATATGAAATGTCGGTAGAAGAACGAAAACTAATGATTTTACAAGCTTATAACAACGTACTCCAGCAATTAGCGACGTTAAAAGCAAAATCTGATGCAGCCGCTTTATACAATGCCCAAATGAAAATATCAGAACAAGATTTCATTAATGGGAAAATCGACATTACATCACTTTCCCTTGAAAGAGGCCGTCGTTCAAGTGCTGTAATCACCTATCAGGAAGGCCGTGCCGCTCTACATAATGCCGTTACATTGCTCGAGATGCTTACAAACGTAAAGATTATCAACAGAAGCAACCAGGAAGAATAATGAATATAACATTATATATAATACGTTTTCTTTACCGGATTCGATATCAACTGATATTTGGCTCTGTCATCGTTACGGGGTTAGTCATTTATTTTTCCCGCTTTATACCTAAAACATATACCGTAAAAACAACAATCTATACAGGTATTGTCACAGATACAGGCTTAAATAGCGATCAACAGCCGACTAACTGGAAATCGGTAGAGAATATGTTCGATAATTTGGTTAAACTAACCAAAGAAAAAGGTGTGCAAAAGAATATCGCGATTAAGTTACTGGCTATAAATCTTGTTCATGGAAATCTCGATGAAGACAATCTTTACATAAGGGCAAAAAACTATAAGGATCTGATAAAAACAATTCCGGCAGACTTATTACAGTTGGTCGACAGGAGCTCTGAAGAAAAAACAATTGAGAACTTCATGAAATACATGAAAAATGATCCGGAAAATTACTTGTATGGATTACTAAATAACGATGGTCCATTTTATAGTTATAAGACACTATCCACTCTTGTAGCCAAAAGGCTGGACAACAGTGACCTGATAGAGATATCTTATCAAACGACAGATCCGGGTATCACATTAAGCACAGTCAAACTAATATACGACGAGTTGCGCTCTGCCTATGAGGATATACGATATAAAACAACAAACGACATTGTGGCTTATTATGAAAAAGAGCTAAAAAAGCAACAAATAAAATTATCTGGTCTGGAAGACAAATTGGTTAATTACAATGTAGAAAACAGCGTGATTAACTATCCAGAACAAACAAAAGCCATCGCTAATTCATTTTCTGATTTTGAAGACCGCTACGAAGCAACCCGAAGAGCTTACGAAAGTGCGGACAAAATCATTCTGGAGATGGAACAATATATGAATACCCGAACAAAGTTGGTGAAAGCCAATGAAGAATTCATTCAAGCTTTGAATGAAATTTCTTCCATCAATGGAAAAATAACTGAAATCGAGACGTTCAACTCGGAAGAGATGCAAGCTAAAGATACTGAACTTCAAGAATACAAGACGCAACTAAAAAATGCCGAACAAAAGATATCTTCTTTGACAACGATGATAAATAGTTACAAAGAAAGTAAAGAAGGCGTTGCTGTTGACGGGCTTGTTGACGAATGGCTTAAGCAAACCATTGCGAAAACAAAAGCTAAAGCCGAGTTGGATGTTTTAGAACAAAGAAAAAAGGTTTACAATGAACAATATAAGATTTATTCTCCTATTGGAACACAATTAGATCGGCAACAACGCGAAATTAAAATATTAGAACAATCCTATTTACAGATGTTGCACGCGCTTAATATGGCTAAAATGAAGCAAAAAGATATACAACTTACTTCTGCCACGTTAAGAATGATTTCCGAACCGACGTTTCCTATTATGAGTGACAAAAGTAAGCGTATGTTGTTGGTAATAGGTGCTTTTATGGGTAGCTTGTTGCTTATTATCGGCTTTAACCTGTTGATAGAATTACTGGATCGTACACTACGGGATGCAGACCGTGCCAAACGGCTTACGGGGCTGCCGGTTCTGGCAGCATTTACCGGACACATAAATCTGAAATACAGAGGGTTTACAAAAGCATCAAACAGGGTTGTTGCGGCCTATTGCTGTAATCAATTAAATGTATTTTTACGATTAGGCCAGACTGCAATCATTAATCTGATCAGCTTTGGAGAACAAGAGGGAAAAAGCTTTATCGCTTCTTACTTGCAGGAATACTGGGAAGACCTGGGATTCAATGTCAAAATCATAACCTATGGTAAAGACTATAATTCCCAATCGATGGTGTATGCTCAGGCCCAGAGTATTTTTAATATTTACGAACCGCCATACGGACAAGATAGTCCGGATATCCTTATAGTCGAATATCCCCCATTAAGAGAATATACCATCTCTACAGACTTATTGCAGGAAGCGCAGGTCAATCTGTTAGTGGCAGATGCTTGCCGGGTCTGGGCTACCAGCGATAGTCAACTACTGGACCATTTTAGAAAGCTGATTAAAGAAAAACCTCTTTATTTACTGTTGAACCGTACGGAACGTGAATTTGTAGAAGATTTCACCGGCCAGCTTCCTCCCTACTCCGGATTGAAGAATCTGATATTCCGACTAAATCAATTTGGTATTACAGCTAATAAAGCCTGATTAATGGATAACACAAAAAACAACACAATGCTTTTCAGTCCCTATTTCTTTCTGGTGATAGGACTTACGCTGTTAGTTTACACCTTGCTTCGGGAAGCATGGTTAATGGCTGCTGCTGTTGTTATTATACCATTTTTAGCGCTTTACATATTTACGGTACTGAACAAACCCTACTTAGGCTTTATCACATTGTTCACAATGAATTATTTTTTCATCGGGGTACTACGTTATATAAATATCCAGAATAGTAGTGTCATCATGGATATTTTCATTTTTTTCCTTTTAACTTGCATCTTTCTTTATTCATTGTGCGGAGGTAAAATACCCTGGCATAGAGCCAATAATAAATTATTATATATTTCACTTATTTGGATGACGTATGTATTTCTGGAACTGTTTAATCCTTCAGGAATGGTGGAAGCTTGGATATTCACTCGTACTCATTTCTATAATTTCACATTGTTGGTTGTATTAACATCATTGCTATTAAACAAGGTTCAGGATATAAAAAACATTCTTTTATTACTATCCATATTTACCCTGATAGCCATAGGTAAAGTTCTTATACAACGTTACATCGGTTTCGATGCCGGAGAAAAAATCTGGTTAATACAAAGCGGCAGTTACAAAACCCATCTTCTGGCAAGCGGAACACGCTATTTCTCGATTTTTTCAGATGCCGGAAATTTCGGTTCAAATATGGGAATGGCATCTGTCATTTATATGATTCTATCTTTTTATACTCCCAGAAAAGGACTCTGCTATTATTACAGATTCGTATCATTATTTGCCATTTACGCATTGATGTTATCCGGTACACGTGGCGCTATGATTGTTCCCCTTGGAGGATTAGGTATGTTTATCATTCTGAATAAGAATATTCGCTATATTGTCACAGGTGGTATATGCTTAATTTTTATATACGTCTTTTTCGCCCATACTTATATCTTAAATTCAAATCAGCAGATACGCCGTATGCGTACAGCATTCCATCCGGAAAGAGACGCTTCCTACCTTGTGAGAAAAGCAAACCAGCAACGACTGGCTGAATACATGGTTCACAAACCGTTCGGTGAAGGCGTCGGTCTGGCTGGCGGAGAAAACAGGCGTTTTTCTGTACGTTTTACGACTCAAATTCCAACAGACTCTCATTTTGTCAGTATTTGGGTACAATACGGAGTTGTTGGACTATGCCTGCATATAGCCATTCTACTTTTTGTTATTATATACAGTGCCTACCTGATTATGTTCCGCATCCGAAATAGAGAATTGAAAGGCATGTTGATAGCCATGAATTGCGGCCTGTGGGGTATTATGCTCAGTGCATACGGCAATAACTTTTTCTGGCAATACCCAACAGGATATCTCGTGTACATATTTCAGACTTTTCTTGTTTTAGGAGAGTCGTATGACAAGGAATTAACAGAACAAACAAAATTAGAACCAATATAAAAACAGAATATGGATTTTGAATATGAAATAAACAAATGGTGGCTCTCCTACGGAGATAAACTGATAGAATATGCAGATGCAATTATATTTCTTCTGTTTCTAATAGCAGTATTGTATATTTTCATTTTCTCGTTGGCTTCATTGAAGAAAATAAAAAATAAATATCCTCCTGCCAGGAAAAAGCATCGTTTCGTCATCCTTTTCCCCGCTTATCAAGAAGATGCGGTTATCATTAATTCTGTCTGTTCATTTATGGAGCAGGATTATCCGTCTTATATGTATGAACTGATCGTTATAGCCGATAAGATGCAGGAAAGGACGATGCAAACACTAAAAGCACTGCCATCTATTACAGTATTAGAAGTACAATACGCTCAAAGCACAAAGACGAATGCACTTCGCCTTGCCATGGATTACCTGAGTACAAAAGAAGAAAAGTGCGATATGGTTGTAATCATGGATGCAGATAATATAGTAAACTCCTCTTTCCTGAATAAATTGAATGATGCCTATTACTCCGGGTGCCTGGCCATCCAGACACACCGGGTGGCAAAAAACAGAAATACCAATACAGCTGTTTTGGATGCAGTCAGTGAAGAAATTAATAATTCTATTTTCCGTTCGGGACATACCCGCCTGGGATTCTCTTCGGCATTAATAGGCTCCGGCATGGCATTCGATTATGACTGGCTTAGACAATATATCTATAAAGCAGCTCATGTCGGGGTGGACAAACAACTGGAAGCGATGTTGCTCTCACAAAATATATATATTGAATTTTTGGAAGATGTATATACTTACGATGAAAAAATCCAAAAGAAGGGGCAGTTTTATGAGCAGCGACGCAGATGGATTGCGACACAATTTACAAATTTGTTCTCCGGCCTGTGGAAACTACCCAGAGCTTTCTTCTCGGGTAATTGGGATTATTGCGATAAACTTTTACAATGGATGATGCCTCCACGAGTTATTCTATTGGGCTTTCTGATAATATTTTCATTCGTAACGACCTGGTACGATTGGGCTTTATCCCTTAAATGGTGGGGAATCACGTTTGTACTGATTGTTTCTTTTTTCATGGCAATCCCGGATTATCTTGTGGACAAAAGATTTCGGAAAGCTATTTTCAGCTTACCGATACTATTCCTGTTGATGTTCTTCAACCTTTTCCGGTTGAGAGGAGCTAACAAAGAATTTATTCATACGGCACATAGTGATCATTCATCCGATACAAATTAAAATAAAACCCGACAAAATGAAAATCGCCATAGAAGCACAACGTATTTTCCGCCCGAATAAGCATGGAATGGATTTTGTAGTTCTTGAAACCGTACGCGAATTGCAGAGGATAGATAAAGAAAATGAATATTTCATCTTTGTAAGCCCAGGACCGGACCATTGCCTGAGAGAAACGGATAATGTACATATCATCGAGGTACAATGCCCAACCTATCCACTTTGGGAGCAATGGGCATTGCCACGTGCCGTAAACAAAATCAAGCCTGATTTGCTTCATTGCACAAGTAATACAGCGCCTTTACGTACCCAAGTACCTTTGGTTCTGACTCTTCATGACATTATTTTCCTGGAAAACAGGCAGAGTAGCAGCAAGTCACTGTATCAAAATATGGGATGGCATTATAGACGTTTGGTTGTACCGCGCATTTTGCCTAAGTGTCGGAAAATCATCACCGTCTCCCATTTCGAATGTAACCGGATACGGGAAACGCTTCATTTGCCGGAAGATAAGATTATGGCTATCTATAATGGTTTTAGCAATCATTTCAAACCGTTGGATAATATAAAATCAGTCACGCAAAAATATATATCAACAACCGGTTATCTGTTTTTCCTGGGGAATACGGACCCGAAGAAAAATACACCTCGTACGTTAAAAGCCTATCATTTGTACCTGCAACACTCCCAAGAGAAACGTCCTCTGTTGATCGCAGACCTAAAACCGGAATATGTAGATGATATTTTGAAAGAGACAGGCTTGGAAGATATTCGTCCTTATCTCCATCTGCCGGGTTACATTCCGAATACAGATTTACCCTTCCTTTACAATGGAGCTTTTGCTTTCCTTTACACCTCTTTACGGGAAAGCTTCGGTATTCCTTTATTGGAAGCCATGGCTTGCGGAACCCCGGTTATAACATCCAATACATCATCTATGCCGGAAGTCGGTGGTGAAGGCGCTATCCTGGCAGATCCGACAGACGAGCAATCAATAGCGAATCAACTCCTTTTATTGGAACGAGATAAGGAGTTTTATCAAAAACAATCAGCTTACGGACTCGTACGTTCCAAACATTTTTCATGGGAACATACAGCCCATGAACTATTAAAATTATATCAATCGATTATCAAATCTAAATAAAGACATCATGGAAAACCGCGACTTCATCATTACCAGTTTACAGCCTTGGGATATCGAGATAGGCAGTACGATCAAAAATACAGCATTAGAGATATCGAAAAAGAATCGGGTTTTGTATCTCAATACCCCGATGGATTATTCCACCCGATTCCGAGGTAACAAAAATAAAGCTTGGATTCGCAGGATGGATGTGATAAAAAAACAGGTCTCTCCTATTCGTCAACTTAACGAAAATATGTGGATTGCGGATTGTCCGTTTTGTATATTGCCGGTCGGGAAATTACCGACAAGTTTTTTATTTGATTGGGTGAATAAACTAAATAACCGAAAGATTGCAAACTATATCCGCCAAATTGCAACGCAGTTAGGTTTCAACAATTATATCCATCTAATAGATACGGATATCTTTCGCAGTCAGTATTTAAAGGAGTATCTAAAACCGTCTCTCTCTATCTATTACTGCAGAGATTTTGTTATAGGCGAGTCCTATTGGAAAAAGAACGGAACAAGGCTTGAACCGCTATTGGCAGCCAAGTCCGATATCGTATTGGCAAACTCTACACATTTTGCCGAGCGTTTCCGGAAATATAATCGTCATACTTATCCCATCGAAACCGGAGTCAATCTGTCTCTGTACGACGGTAGAAAGAGTTGGCCTGTACCAGAAGATATGAAACCGGTTCCACACCCTGTAATCGGCTATGTGGGAACTGTTAACAGTACCCGCCTGGATAGCGATTTACTGCTGCGAATTGCAAAAAAACGTCCTACATACAGCTTTGTTTTTACAGGTCCGGAAGACGAAGTATTCAGCAAACATCCGATACACCAGCTTTCCAATGTCTATTTTTTAGGAAAAAAACCGGTCGAAACATTACCTGCCTATATCAGCAGTTACGATGTCTGTATCAATCCGCAAATGGTCAACGATATTACAAATGGGAATTATCCTTTAAAAATAGACGAATACCTGGCAATGGGGAAACCAACAGTAGCTACCAGTACTCATACCATGCTGGACATTTTTGCGGCGCATACATATCTTCCGGCAAATGAAGACGAATATCTCCAAGCCTTAGATAATGCGTTGGAAGAAACAAATAATCCTATGCGGAAAGAAGAACGCATCTGTTTTGCAGAAACACATAGTTGGGGACATAGTGTCCAAAAAATTTATACTATCATTGATAAATATTATAAGAAATGAAGTGGTACAACAAATGTTTGTCACTATATGGGAAACCTTTTAATAATATTCCTATAAATATTATCAAGGAAATACGTGCAAATATAAAAGCAAAACAGAGTGATCATCCTTTAGTTTCTATCGCGATAATTGCACACAATGAAGAATATCATTTAGCTGCAAATATCTGGTCACTAAGTGAAACTATATCAAAATATCCAATAGAATTTATTGGTATTGACAATAATTCTTCAGACAGAACTGCTGAAATTTTTGAAACATTGGGAGTTCCCTTTTTTCAGGAAAAGAGACAGAGTCATGGTTATGCGCGTAACTGTGGTCTCGATCATGCTAAAGGAGATTATTACATTTGCATCGATTCTGACACTTTATACCCTCCACATTATGTGGAACATCTTGTAAAACATTTAGCAAAACCCGGAATCTCCGGAGTATACTCCCTTTGGAGCTATATACCTGATGAGACACATTCTGCCATAGGGCTTTTCTTTTATGAATTATGCCGCGACATATACTTATACATCAATTCCATTAATCGTCCGGAATTAAGTGTAAGAGGAATGGTTTTTGCATTTAAAACAGAATATGGGAAAAAGATTCGTTTCCGTACAAATATTAAACGTGGAGAAGATGGCATGATGGCCAATGGCCTGAAAGATTACGGAAAGATAAAATACATATATGACAGGAATGCACGTCCCGTAACAGGCTATCGTACTATCGGCAATTCGTTGTTCCACAGTTTCCGAGAAAGAGCTCTTAAAGCATTCAAATGCATCCCTTTATTATTTACAAAACAAAAAGAATATAAAGATATCGATTCTAACATAATAAACAAAAACACTAAAAACTTATGAACTATAGAACCATATCAGACTTGAATCAAGTCATATTAAAACATTTATATATCATCCCCAGAGATATAGATCTGATTGTAGGTATTCCCCGCAGTGGTATGTTTCCGGCTAATCTTTTAGCTCTTTATCTGAACAGGCCTGTCACAGACCTTGGTTCGTTTATCAACGGACATATCTATAAAGCCGGAGAAAGAGGCCAGTTTTTCGATAGCCGGCAGTATAAAAAAATATTGATTGTAGATGATAGCATTTCATCCGGTTCGGCTATGCAAAAATGCAAAGAGCAAGTCAAACATTTGGAAAATGATTTTAATATTCAATATTGTGTTGTGTATGCGATTCCAGGCACTGAAAATATGATAGATTACGCTCTGGATATAGTTCCTCTCCCCCGGTATTTCCAATGGAATATTTTAAATCATACTGTCTTGGAAAAAGCCTGTATGGACATAGACGGCGTTTTATGCGTGGACCCCACGCCCGAACAGAATGATGACGGAGAGCGATATAGAAATTTTGTACTGCATGCTCAACCACTGTTTATCCCGGGCTCCAAAATTGGAACGCTGGTAACTTCCCGCCTGGAAAAATATAGAAAAGAAACAGAAACTTGGTTAGAAAATAATAATGTTAAATACAATAAACTGGTTATGTTAGATTTGCCCAATAAAGAAGCCCGGCAAAAAGCAAATTGCCATGCCTCCCATAAAGCAAGCGAATATAAACTTAATCAGTATAAATTATTTATAGAAAGCACCTTATCACAAGCACTTGAAATCAATAAAATAACAGGAAAGCCAGTTCTATGTACTGAAAACTTTGAGATGATATTCAACTCGCAATCCATACTGTACAATATAAAAAACGGTCAGTCTTTACCTTTTATTCGAAAGGTTCTATTAAGGCTAAGAAATTCAATTAAGAAAATATGATTATTCAATAATAACATGTTAGTCCGTTTTTTACAACAAGTTGATTTAAAATTGATGCCAGTTCAAAAGCAAGTTTTACTCCATTTTACAAAGAGTTCCTTGCAAAAATTGAATTGATTTATTGATTTCTTTTTCACGGAGGGCATTTACCCTACTATAATCGATATCGCAATTTACAACATCAGGCTTCAAGTCATCTACAGAATGTATTAAGCGATCTTCAAGCCCCAATAATTTCAGCAAAGAAGTAAATCGAGCCATTCCGCGAGTTTTATTTCCAATGCAAATGAAAGTCTTTTCAAAAATGATAGAAAAAGCCATTCCATGAAAAGAATCTGTAACTACAAACCCTGCATTCATAAATCCCTCTATCCATTCCGAGATAGGGGGAACAATGCAATCTTTTATTCCGGAAGAACCAACATTCCAATATTTATTTTTAGCCATTACTTTATGAACCGGCAAGTTTTTAAGTTCGGATATTTCTTGTATGATTCTATCTTTATTTATATTGCTATCTAAAATATAAACCATCAAATGTTTTTCTTTGCCGGCCGGGATCAAATCACAGACCTTCATATAGTCTGTTTTATCCAATAAAAGAGTAGGATCTAATAGCCAACTTGCATTGATACCCCAATAAGTCCGGCATAGAGTAACAGCAGAATCCTCCCGAACTGAAACAGCATCAAATTTTCGTATTAGTTCACCTAAGGCTTGAGTTTGCTTTTTTGTAAAAGCCCAATAATTAAGACCAAATGAAGCTGCATACGATATTTTTTTTATATCTTCCTCCCGCTTTAAGAAATCTAAAAAGTAGGTCGAGACGGATGTAGAATAACCGGGACGCCAAACTTGATCGCTCCCCACTATAAGAGCTTTAACCTTTTCTTTTTTCACTAAGTTTAAAAGCTGTTTTTCGCAAGTGCATTCTACAACTTGTAAGTATTTATGAATAAATGGAGCAATATGTTGAGCAATATTTTTTCTTTCTCTATCAGTAGGCCATGCTCGCAATGGCACAGACTTAAAAAGTAAAAACCTTTTAACCAAACGTTTGGCAAACTCTTTTACTTTTTCGACTTTAGATACTTTCGCGACCGGCAAATTAATTAATATCACTTCGTGTCCCATACGCTGCATTACACACTGTAAAGCATAAGCCTGTAAGATTCCACCATAATTCGTATGTAGAGGCAAAGTCAGTATAGCTATTTTCATAATAAGCAATTATATATTTTTTTTTGCATTTTCTGAATAGGTTTCATAAATAAATCTCTTTCATACTGATTCATTCCTTTAAACCAGAATAGAAATATATATACAACCGAAAATACGAATACGATCAAAACAAACATCCCCCAAGAATCTAACTGTACATAATATAGTAATAGACAGCCAAGCAAACTCAAGACAATCGGAATAACAGACATTTTCCCTATCTCTTTCCAAAAAGCAATCATATCAAGACCGACTCTCTTGTGATAATAGATATTCATAATTATAATCTGGCCAATAACCAAGGCAAAAGCCGTACCCAATGCACAACCGATGCCTCCATACAATTTAGCTAATGGAACCGATATGCCCAAGCTACATATTGACACTACTAAATATAAAATTGAACGGAATTTCATCTTGTTTTTAGCCTGCAAAACTGTAATTCCTATATTTTGTATCAAAGGTATAAGCAATGGTATAAAAAGCAATAATGCGATATAATAGGATTGAGCATAATCCGGACCAGCCCAAAAACGGATAAAAACGCGACCAAAAACAATGAATCCAGATAATATAAAGGCTAATATTATATATTGAATCCGACCAATCCGAATAAATAATTCGGAGATTTTATCATTTCCTTCATTATTTGTAACCATCGCAGTTACTCTTGGAAGAAACAAACCGGATATAGCAGTAGAAAATCCTTTATAGATATTGACCAGCTGTAAGGCTACTGCATAAACAGCAATTACACTAACGCCTGTAAACATTCCCAAAATAAATTGGCCCGAATCCCAGTAGATCCTATCTATAATTGCATTTAGAAAAATCCAGAATGAATAAATAGATATTTCCTTCAAAAATGGCCAATCAAAGCTTGATTTTCTCAGTCTGATCTTGATCTTTAGTTTATAAAAACAGAACCAGGCATTCATCAATAATGTTAACACATTAAATATTGTCACAACTACAACCATACCGATGGCCCGATAGCCTATCAGCAACATGATAATCATTACAACAGGATTCAATATGATACGAACTAAATTCACCAATTTCTGAAACACGAAATTTTCATATGCAGTAATAATAGAACCGAATATACTCATAGGAAATGTAAATGCTAAATTGCATATCATCAACATCAACATGATACGAACTTTATCCATCTCTTCGACAGACATTGTCACCTTAAAAAGCGTATTGACATGCCCGGTTATAATAAAACCTATGCAGAATGTAATAAAACCAATAAATGAATATAGCAACAAGAAGATTCCAAACATCTCATATTGCTTTTCTTTATTATTTTCCGCCCGCATTTTTGCCGTATATCGAACAATTGCATTACCAAATCCAAGATCAAAAACAGTTAGATATGCAACAACAGAAACTACTAACGAATATAAACCATATTCGGTCTGCCCCATCATCCTTAACATAAAAGGAGTATAAAGTAACCCGATTATATTATTTAATCCGATTATTAAATAACTGAGGAATGCGCCTACCTTTATCTGATTCATTCCGTTATCTTGCTATATGTTTTTCCCTCTCTCACAAACCTCTCCCACCAAACAGACAATGCCAGTAAATTGAAATACTGTATGGCCCTGTTCTGTTTGTACCAAAACCAATTGCCGGCTTCATGCGATTCTTTATCGTACTCTGCTATAAACTTTTCCACGTAGTCCCTGTTCAGAAAGTCGGAAACAACAGACGAGCTAAGGATATAGTCGGCAATACGCGCACGTTGTTTGTCATTCTGGAAAAAGATGGGCATGGGAGCAAATCCTCCCTGCTTTTTCTTTGTGGTGATTGCATCCGGAAGCATCGGTTTATAGTGGTATTTCAACAAATACTTGGCCGTTGTTTCTCCTTTTGCTATTCGGAACGGGCTATCTCCCTTACATTTATAGCAAACAGGAAGCCGCATCAGAAACCTATATAAATCCAGGTCCATATAAGGAAAAACAAGATGATTGTCGAACATATCAGCTATCTTAGAGGCCTTAAACAGAATAACCTGGTTAATGATCTTCTCTAAATCACTCTTATATGCATGCTGCGTATATAGATGCTCGAAACTACGCATATCGGGATGCAACAACGGAGAATGTTGGAAAGAAGAAGAAGGATCTTTCAGCAACTTCTTCTGTTGAAACGCCGGAAAGCCAAACAGATCCCCATCCAAAATATGCAATACCTTATCCAGATGAAAACGCAGCCGATAGAAGCTTGTATCTTTATCGAAGGCAGGCCGGCTCAATATCGTATATAAAAGATTCATTACAGGCTTCATGCCATAGCGGGATATCAGATAATGCAAGGCTACCTCGCGTCCGGATGTCCCAAAATATTGATCGCTGCCATCGCCTCCGAGTATCACATCCGGCTTATCATTTCCTATCAGACGCATGACAGCATAATTTACCATCAATCCGCCTTCCACAAAAGGATCACCCAATTGTTCGACCAAACCGGGCAGGGCCTCTATCTCACTCCCGTCTATCTCATATTCGGTATGAATAGTCCGGAATGTTTCAGACATACATCGCGCTAAAGGCAACTCTGTCCAGTTATCCCCCTTAAACCCTATTGAGTAAGAACGAATATCTCCATTATACAAAGAGCGCAAAGCAGCCAGATTACACCCGGAATCATAGCCTCCACTCAGAAGAATACCTACATTCGTACTTTTCCCGATACGTTTCCTTATCGCACCGGCATGTAGGGTTGCATATTCGTCGGCATACTCTTCCAACGTTTTTTCTTTCAATGGAACCGGGGTTATAGTATCAGTTGGGAACAAATAATCGGACTCGATCCGCCCATCCTTATATATTAGGACTTCGCCGGCGCCTAATTTTTGCACTCCCGAAAAGGCCGAAGAAGGTGTTGCGATATAGCCGATAGATAAGAAGGAACTCAATGCCTGGTAATTTGGAGTCGCATCAAACCCTTTTGTCAATTTCAGCAGAGTAAGGGAAGAGGCAAAATATGTATTCGTATAATACACCTGATCGGACAAACCATGCCGGTCCCGAACGGCCAACACAGAATCCGGTGTTCTCAGAATACAGGTAAAAGCGCCATCCAAACCGGCAAGTCCTTGGATTCCTTTTTGAGCATATACAGAAAAAAGCGTTTCCGCATCATCAATCAGACCGTATCCTAATTCTTCCTTATTATATAGTTCCCCGAAAAACCAAAGCAGCGTATCATTCCGCTGGTAACACCGGCAAGTTCCTTTATGAACAATGCCTCCCTCCTGCTTAGCTTGTGGTATTTCCGGGAGTTCACCTTTTCTATTCCAACATCCGACAAACATATCTATTTCTTTCTTATTATTTCACCCCATGTTCCGTATGGATAAACTTCTTGTTGGCCCCCCTCAGGCGGAAAAGATTCAGAAACATGCTGAAAAAAGTTTCCGGCAATTTCACAACGGCTATGAACAATTGTCTTGTATATAAACGTTTAGGGACGGCCAAGAGTAAAGAGACGATCAGTATACAGAATAATATCCACCACTTCAAAGAGATCGGCCAGGATATACAAGTAATAACCAATGCTATAATAAACGTCTCACCCAACAGAAGCAACCGTGGAATACTCATTTGCTGGAACATCTTATCACAAAAATCCCAATTCTTATCTAATATGGCTTGCGGCATATCGCCGATAAACTCTTTCAGATAATGGACCTGCGCCGAAAGCCAACGTCTTCTTTGGCGGGCAAAATCCCGGCGGTTTTGTATCTTTTCATCCAGGACATACGCATCCGGTAAATAATCGATACGCTTGCCTGCCTTAAACAAAGTGAGTTCCAAAGCACGGTCAAAGCCGCCAATTGCGTGGATACCAGCCAATTCCTTTTTTATCAATTCGAAATCGAAGGCCATGCCGGAACCGATCAGAGCGGCCGACAAGCCCATATTCACATGTCCTTGCCGGAAAATGCTATTATTGATTTCTTCGCTTGCAGCATCCAGATAGGCCAGACTCGTATTCTTATTTTTAGCTGTCCGGTGCGTCTGATAACCAACGATATTATCGGTAAAGGGGGCGGCATTAATCTGGTTGAGATAGTCAGGACCTATTGTATTATCGGCGTCCAGAATCAGTGCGATGTCGTAATCAGCCAAATGGCTCATCGCTAAATTCAACGCTTTCGCCTTCGTGCTGTTCTCAAAACGGACAATCTCCAGGATAACAGGCATTGCAGCCAATCGTCCGTTCGTCTCTGCTTCCATCTGATCGGAGATAACAACGATATCGTACCGGTCACGCGGATAGTCCTGCTGCAAACAAGACTCTACGCATTCCATAATCACCAGGTCTTCCTTATAAGCCGGTATCAATATGGCTATGCGACGGAAAGCTGCGGAGGCCTTCCCTCTTTTCTTGTTCTTATGCATAGAAGCTATACTAAAAACGAACAAATAAAGTATATTAATGGAGAAGCTCAAAAACAGGACGATCTCCAAGACCTTTAGCGCTATCATATCCTCAATTTTTACAAACTCTGAAAATACCGGATTGTTCTCTTAAGCCCTTCTTCAAGAGGGACGGAAGGATACCAGCCACCGAGCTTCTCCCGGGCAAGCGTGATGTCCGGTTTCCGCTGTTTCGGATCATCGGAGGGCAACGGGCGGAATACGATTTCAGAACGGGAGCCGGTAAGACGAATAATATGTTCAGCCAATTCCACCATCGTAAATTCACCAGGATTACCAAGGTTAACCGGACCTGTAAAACTGTCTTCCGTCGCCATCATGCGGACCATTCCTTCGACCAGGTCATCCACATACTGAAAACTGCGGGTCTGGCGTCCATCGCCGTAAACTGTAATATTTTCATTCCGAAGAGCCTGAATAATAAAGTTTGAGACAACCCGTCCGTCGTGGACCGTCATATTGGGACCATACGTATTAAATATGCGGATAATTTTAATTTTTAGCTTATTCTGCCGGTGGTAGTCCATGAAGAGTGTTTCCGCAGCCCGCTTCCCTTCATCATAACAACTGCGGATACCGATCGTGTTCACATTCCCCCAATAAGATTCCGGCTGGGGATGAATGAACGGGTCTCCATAGACTTCACTTGTCGAAGCTTGCAGAATCCGGGCATCATGAGCCTGTGCCAGTTCCAGCATATTAATAGCCCCTAAAATAGAAGTTTTAATCGTTTTAATGGGATCATACTGGTAATGGATCGGCGAAGCCGGACATGCCAGATTGTAAATTTCATCAATAGCCGATGTTGTTTTATATGGAATGGTCACATCATGTTCTACCGACTGAAAGTTCGGATACACAAGCAATTCGCGCATAAGACTTTCAGAACCCGTAAAATAATTATCCAAACAGATTACCCGATTTCCTTCCCCTAATAACCGTTTACACAGATGAGAACCGATAAACCCCGCTCCACCGGTCACCAAAATAGACTTCATGTTTTTTTACCCTTAGATTCGTTGATTAATATTATTCTTTTTAACAGTTGACAAATGTAATGATTTGTTTTGGACAAAATCATGAAAGTCTTGATTATTATGCATTATTTGAAATAATAATATTGTTTCCATGCTGAAGGATGAAAAAATAATTATATTTGCGTCGCTTGGCATAATATTAAGTTACGCAAAAACAATATGGAACAAATGCACACTCTCTTTATTATCCTCTTTTGGTTAGGATTGGCTGTTGTCTTTTACACATATATAGGGTATGGAATCCTGTTATATCTATTGGTATGCATCAAAGAGTTGTTCAAAAAAAGAGAGGCTTTACACCTGCCCGAACCGCTTCCGGGAGTTACTCTTTTCATAGCCGCTTATAATGAAGAAGATATTATAACGACAAAGATGGAAAACTGCCGGAACCTATCCTATCCTGACGGCAAACTACGGATTGTATGGGTAACAGACGGATCAAACGACCACACAAATGAGCGATTGGCGGCATATGAAGACGTCACAGTCCTGTTTAATCCGGAAAGGAAAGGCAAAACAGCAGCCTTAAACCGGGGTATGCAGTACATTTCTACTCCTTACGTTGTTTTCACCGATGCCAATACAATGCTGAATACGGATGCCATAAAAGAGATTGTCCGTTGTTTCAGCGATCCCAAAGTAGGCTGTGTAGCCGGTGAAAAAAGAGTCGACACACAATCAGCCCGGGGAGCTACTGCCGGTGAAGGAATTTACTGGAAATATGAATCGGCTTTGAAAAACCTGGATGACCGCCTTTATTCGGCTGTCGGTGCTGCCGGAGAATTATTCGCCATACAGACCCGGCTGTTCGAGCAGATGCCTTCAGACACTTTGCTCGACGATTTTATCCTTTCACTCCGTATTGCCGCCAAAGGATATAAAATTGCCTACTGTAAAGAAGCCTATGCCACAGAAACAGCTTCACTGAATATGAAAGAAGAAGAAAAAAGGAAGATACGAATAGCTGCGGGCGGCCTGCAATCTGTCTGGCGTCTTAAAGGACTGCTCAATATTTTCCGTTACGGTACGCTCAGCTTCCAATATGTCAGCCATCGCGTGTTGCGCTGGACACTGACTCCGCTAATGCTTTTTCTTTTATTGCCCGTAAACGCGGTATTGGCCATTTCCGGAAATTCCTTTTATGCCGGATTACTGTTCCTGCAACTACTTTTCTATATCGCTGCCTATACCGGCTACCGGATGGAACAACGAAACCTGCGGAATAAACTGTTGTTCGTCCCTTACTACTTCCTCTTTATGAATATAAATGTAATCAGGGGATTCTTTTACCTGATCCGGAATAAGGGAAACGGGGCATGGAGCAAGGCAAAGAGAAGTCCGTCTTCCTTATAGCTCTTCAAGAACTACGATAATACTCTCCCTCTAAACTTTCAATTTTCAACTCTTAACTTTCAACTGTCCCGGGGGGGCTTATTGTATAAAACGCATTTTTCAAGCCCGAAAGACTTCCAATATTAAACAAATGTTAATCCGCTTTTTTGACCTCAAAAAGGGACTTTTTCGCCTTTTTCGAGCGTTTTCAACATTTACGACCGTCCTCTTTGCCATTACGACCGTGCTAATGTGTAGTGCACTCGGCACCTCGCGAAGATTAGCACGGTCGTA
>PPYF01469553.1_pt1 | contig 29188 bp, 16 predicted proteins | sample 1559871 | NCBI WGS metagenome assembly PPYF01 (sample SAMN08240021, study PRJNA423297) | Human gut metagenome, whole genome shotgun sequencing project.
GCCGCGTGAGCTACGCGAAGAAGAGGCGCTCCTACAGCTCGTATGCGGGCGAGATAAGCGCGGCCCCCGACAACCTCGTCGCGCGCGACTTCCACGCCGAGGCCCCGAACGAGAAGTGGCTCACCGACATCACGCAGTTCTCCATCCCCGCCGGCAAGGTGTACCTGAGTCCCGTGATCGACTGCTTCGACGGGATGCCCGTCGCGTGGAGCATCGGGGAGAGCCCGAACGCGGAGCTGGCGAACTCCATGCTGGAAGAGGCCTGCGGGCAGCTGGCGGACGGAGAGCATCCCGTATGCCACAGCGACCGAGGCCGCCACTACCGATGGCCCGGATGGATCGGCATCTGCGCAGAGCGCGGCATCGTCCGGTCGATGTCCAGGAAGGGGTGCTCGCCCGACAACTCCGCTTGCGAGGGATTCTTCGGAAGGCTGAAGAACGAGTTCTTCTACGACCGCGGCTGGGAGGGAGTGACGACAGAGGACTTCATCGGCCAGCTGGAGCAATACATGAGATACTATCGCGACGAGCGCATCAAGGAGTCATTGGGCTGGATGAGTCCAATGCAGTACAGGAAATCGCTTGGCTTGGCGGCCTAGCGTCTCCAGAGTTTGGGGCGCATCCCCACCTGTCCCCAAATGAGACCCAAATGAGACGTTAGAACCCAAAGTCGAGCGGTGCGAAGGCGATGCTGATCTTGAGCGGGCGAAGGTTTTGGATCTGCTTAGTTTGGACGTCGCGCACGTACAGCGCGTACATCGTCTGCTCATCCGTATCTACGCCGGGCTTGATGGTGAACTGCAGATGGCTGGTGCGCGCTCGTGCGTCCTCGTCGGTGCGGTCGGCAACCACGGTTGCGATGTTCGTGATGGGCGTATGGGCCGCATCGCCAACGAACACCTCGTACGTGGCGGGAGAGGTGCTGGCGCCAACCGGGGTATCTTGCAGGATGTCCACGCTGAACATGCCGTTGGTGATGGTGCCAAGCTCGGTGATGAGCGAGATCGACGCGGGTGTTGTCTCCACGTAGCCGCGCGCACCCTTGCGTTTGACCGAGCAGCGAAGTACGGGGACACAACATTCCTGCAGCGTGAATCCACCGTGAACGAAATTGTTGCCGCCGCCTCCCATCTTGATGCGCACGCATTCGCGCGGGCAAAAGCCCGTCAGGGCGTCGGAAGGCAGCGCCACCTCAAGGAAAGCTTGCGAGGTCGCCCCGGTGTGTGCGACCGCGTGGCGGCGCCCGTACTCTACAACCTCGCCGTCGATATTTGAAATACTCGCGCTCTCGTGCTCGTCGAGTGGCTCGGCGGTGTAAAGGAAGCCATGGTCGGCGGTGATGATGATATTGGAGGCCTTCTGCTCTCGCACGAGGCGCTCGACCAGAGCCTTGAGCTCGAGAATCGCATCGCGGCACGCCTCGAAGGTCTTCGCTTCACTTATGGGCTTATCGCCCATGGCGTCGATGGTGTTGTGGTAGATGTACACGAGCGGCGCATCCGCCACGAGCTCCTTGCGCTCGGAGGAGGTCATCTGATTGATGAACTCGCCGTATTGAACGGCGACCGCTCCGGGGTACTGGGTGGCGAGTTGATTGCCGCGCGTGGCGGTACCCGCTGCAACGAAGCCGTCGACAAGTACATCGAGCCCGTCCGCCCCCTGCTCCATGCGGAAGGTGCCTGCGGGGAGCAGGGCCGACATGCCGCATTTTGTGATCGAGGGAAACACCGACTGCATGGCGTCCAGTTCACAAGCACAGCGGGTTTCGTGTTGGATAACCTCGCCGAGCTCCTGAGCGACCTCGTAACGCAGCGCATCGGACACGATGACCCACGCGCGTTTTGACGTGCGTGTGAGCGGGCCGACCTCGGCCATATCAAAATCGAGTTGTAGGGGAATCCCGTTCGCATGGCCCTTTGTAGACAGGTCATCCGCGCATGCGGAGAGCCAGCGCTTCGAAAGCTCGCGCAGGAACCAATTTTTGTAGAGGGCCTCGATCGAGGCGCTGCAGCTTTTGAGGGCGTCGTCCAAGCCATAGCAGCTGCGCTTGAGTGCAGCGGCAAGCGATTCGTTGAACTCGCGATACCAGCGGTCCATGCTGCAGAGATCGGTGGTGTAGGCGTTCCAGATCTCCTTGGGCGTGCCCGCATCGATCGCGCCTGCGCATGAACGGTGCATATCCTGCATGTGTGCGGCGGCGGTCACGGCTCGGTAGTACACTTCAAAGTCGCGATACCACACGTGGGAGCGACGTTCGGCCGCGTGCGCCAGGATGCGCTGGTAATCCCCATCGGGTTGAACGACCTCCGCGATGAGGCGCTCCAGGATCGTCGCGTCGATGCAAGGGAACGTGTCGCACTGCAGGAGCGTCTCCGTTGGTGCGGCGTCGAGTAGGCTGGGGAGCGCGTAGGCGTCTTCCACATTGAGGCAGGCTTCGCGCAGGGTGTCGATTCCCGCTCCATTGTTTGAACGGAGCCAGGTCTCGTAGAGGTCGTTGCAAAAGCGAGCGGCGTTGACGTTGAACCGCGCGCTCAGGCTGCTCAGCGCGGTCTCGCCGAGGTGCGGCGCGGCGCAGCTGAGCAGGATGTGCTGCGAGAGCTCCGCCTCATCGGTGATATCGCCCTCGAACCCGGTCCAAGCGTGGATCATCGTGGTAAAGGTCTCGAGCAGTCCGTTCTTTTCGAGTGCCTCAGTCAGGTGCTCGCACGCCTCGCCCTCGATGCCCAGCAGCCAGGTGCGCAGGATGTTGGCGGGGTCGAGGGAGTCGGTCTCGACGATGGCGGCGATCAGGGCGGCTTCGACCTGCTTGGGATCGGTGTAGGAGGCGCGAAGCGCGCAGAGGCGCTTGGCAGTGCGCTTTTTGGAGAGGAGCGCTTTGTGCTCCGCCAAGAGGGCGCGCATCTCGGGCGTATCCTCAGCGTTGATCTCGCGGAGCTGGACCGAGGCGTAGTCGGCGGAGAATCGCTCCGCACGCATCTCGATATCGGCGAGCCAGTCTCCCTCGAGCGTGCGCGAGCGCTTGCGGTATAGCAGGATCGAGCGACCCGCAAGGTCCTCATTCATGGTGCACTTGAGTTCGAACGCATGGTTTTCCTGCTCACGAATGACTTCGATACCAGGGAGCTCGAGCTCGTCGAGCGTCTCTTCAAACTCGCCCTCGGGGTCGTGCCACACAATGACGGCGCCGCCCTGGGAAGGGTCCATCTGGCCGAACGAACGTATGAGCTCGAACTGGATGTCGGAACGTTTCATAGTTGCTCCTACCTGGTATTCAAAAGGTCATCGCGCTGCTTGGCGTAGCCATCCAGCAACGTTTTGAGTTCATGGCGCTCGGAATCCCTGCTCTTGAGCTCGGCGAGTTCGCGCTCAACGGCGGCAATCTTTTGATCGAGCTCCTTCTTGGCGGAGAACTTGAAAAAGCCGAGTCCCGCGCGTTCTTGGGTCAGGGCATCAAGTTTATCTTGCAGGGGTTTGGGGTCAAGGACGGCGAGGTCGCGGGTTGCCTTTGCAATGGCGTCCTCGAGTTTGGAGAGCGCGGCGGGATCGATCTCTGGCACGGGCGCCGGCTCGGCCACGGGTTCGGCCACGGCCACGGGTTCGGCCACGACCACGGGCTCGGCCACGGCAACGGGATCGGCCATGGCCATGGGATCGGCCACGGGTTCGGGTTCCGCCTCCAGTTCCGGAGCGGGCACGGCCTCCGTCTCCGGCACGGGTTCGGGCGCAACGTCCACCTCGACCGCAGCGGTGGAGAGCGTCGGGTCGAATGCGCCGAGCGTGTCGAATTCCATTGCGATGCGCAGAGCATCTTGCGCCGTGAGTCTCTGGGCGCGGAAGGTGACAACCTCCCCATCGGAATCAAGCTCGATGGAGCCGAGTTCGCGCGCGGCGAGCTCACGGCACGCCGCGTTCAACGTCGGGATGCTTAGACGCTTGAGGCCTGCGGACAACAGATATGGCCGTACGGTCCTACGAAGCTGCACAAGGGAGAACGGGCGGCCTTCGGGTACCACGCGCGCGATCACGTAGAGTGCGACGGCGTAGCGCGAAGCGTGCGTGTGGATATCTTTTTCTACTAAGAGCAGCTCTTGCGGGAAGTCCGGGAACTCCAGGTTCATCATGGCTTCCTGCTCGTTCGCCGCTTTGGTCGCAAGACGTTCGGCGTTTTTGATTGCCTTATCGTCAGATTCGTTAATAGGGGAGGGCGCCGGCTCGGGCTGCGAAGCGATGTCCTGCAAGGGGGCTTCTTCGCTTGCGTCGACCTCCTCGGTGACCTCGATTGCGGCCCTCGGCTGAATATCCTCGGTGTATTCGATCTCGGTATCGGGTGCTACGTCGCTGGCTTCTAAGACTTCGCCGTGATCGGCATTTGTTTCCTGCGAGGCAATGGGGGAGTTGTCATTGCTGGAGTCATACGCCGCCAGATCGACGGGCTCGAGTGTGCCAATCATGCGGTAGCCAACACCGCGGACGGTCTTGATCCAGGAAGTGCTCTTGGGGCTATCGCCCAGTACGGAGCGGATCTTGTTCATGTACGTTGAGAGGGCGCGACTGCTTTCCACGAAGCCAACTCCGAGGACGAGCTGAGAGAGCTCTTCGTTTTCCCACACGCCTCCCTGGCGGCTGGTGAGTGCGGAAAGGATTGCGAATTCCTTTTTGCTGAGATGGGCCAGCTCTCCGTCAACCGCGGCGGTCTCCGACACGCGATCGATGACGAGCAGGCGGCCATCATTGGCGGAGCGCCAATGCTCGATGGGTGGGACCTCGGCTTCCTCTTCATACACGAGCCTGGGGTTCTTGCCCACAAAGCGGTACCCACCTTCGACGGTTGCCACCCACTGCGGATAATTGGGGTCATCGCCGATCTTGCTGCGCACGAGGCCCACGTACATGTTGATGCTGTTGAGTTCGCAGTTGGCACCGAGCGCGTCTCTGATGCTGGCAGTGCTGTACGTCGATTCGGGGTTGCGGGCAAGGAGAACGAGGAGGTCGAACTCCCTGCGATAGAGCTGCACCTCGCGATCGAAAACGTGGACCAGGCGCGTGCGGAGGTCGATACGCATGCCGTCGCAGACAACTGCCGTGGGCTCTTTTGCGGAAGCGCCGCTGGGCTTGGACTCAGTGTCCGATTCTGTCTCGACCTCGGGCTCAATCACGGAATTTGGCTCGGGCTCAACCTCAGGTTCGGGCTCAACCACAGGCTCAGGTTCCGCTTCGGGTTCGGGCTCGGGTTCAACTTCGGGCTCGAGCTCAACCTCAGGTTCGGGCTCGGTTTCGACCGTCGGTTCATCCGTGGACTCCACCTCATCCACGGGCTCAGGCAGCTCCGCGCCACTGGTGTGCAGGAACGTATAGCTGGCCTCTCCACACAGTGAGGGGTCGACCGAACGCAGCGCATCGACCACGCCTGCAAGCATGTGCTCGCACTCGGGAATGCCCATCGCAAGCTGTTCGTCGCAGCTGATTGCATACGAGTCCGCACCCGTCTGCTCAACGCTCCAGAGTTCTGCGGCGCCGAGCAGCGACACCAGGCTGATGCCTGTCACATCCCCTTCGGGCATCAGGTTCAGCAGCGAGGGGCGCACGTCACTGCGCTCAGTCCGCAGGTCCGTATCCTCGGCAACGGCTTGCATGCCCTTGTATGCCGTGGCGCAGACATCGTTTAGGTCAGTGCCGGGCCCGCATTCGCTATTGCTAAACGTGATGATGTCCATGATCTGCGCGCCGTTGATTTCCGGGGCCGGAATCGTGTGGCGGGTACCGTCCCACGTGATGGCTCGGCTGTCAAAATACAGCCAGCCGCGCGAGAACAGGGTGAGGGTGAGTGCTGCGGAGTCCATGGGGGAGCCTTCCCAATTATTTGATCTTTGCCAGGATGGTGTCGAACTTGGCGTAGTTGACCTTCACGCCGTCGTCCAGGTCGATGCCGATCATTTGGTCGGCCAGGGCGTGGACTTTCTCCTCGTACTTGGCGAGCTCCTCTGCCTGGGCCTCTACGGTCTTGCGCTCCTTCTCGACCTGCGCGAGCTGTCGGCCCTCTGCATCCTGCGCACGGCGCTCGAGCAGCTCCAGGCGGCCGCGGTAGCGCTCCTGCTGCGGGTGGATGTAGCTCGTGCGCACCTGGGCCAGCAGGTCGGGGCGCCAGCGGTGCATGTACACCAGGGCCTTGAAGCCGTTCTTCTTGCCAGAGTCCAGCAGCCAGTAGATGGGGCGCTTCTTGTAGGTGGAGCAGTGGTCCTTGTAGAAGTCCTTGAGGAAGTAGGCGCGGATGGTGCCGCGGGCGTCGGCCTTGGACTTGGGGTCCAGCGCGTCGGCCACGAACTTGAGGTTCATCTCGAGCGTCTCGGGCCCGTAAGCGACCTCGACGAACCGCACGAAGCGCGCCACCACGTCGTCCTCGAAGTACTCGTCGTCGGTGATGGGCAGGACGTTGTCCGCGTCGGGCATGAAGGTGACGTGTGCGGGGTCGGGCATCTTGGCCAGGTAGTCCTCCACGGTGTCGCCCGCGTTGGCGAGCACCAGGCCGTCGACGTCCAGCGAGTAGCGGCCGAACATGCAGCCCACGGCGTAGGAGATGAGGCTCACGATCTCGTCGCGCTTGGTGCGCACGTACTTGTTGCCCTTGTAGCTCTCGGGGATCTCCTCGGCGGTGTCGAAGATGCGCGCCACCGAGACGTACTTGTCCTCGACCTCGATGGGGACCTCGCCCTCCATGTTGTAGATGCGGGCGAAGATGCGGTTGAGCTCCTCCTCGTTGGCCCGGAGCTGCTCGAAGCGGTCGTTGACCTCCTTCTTGTGGGCCTCGTAGTTCATGCTGATGAGCTTTGCCATGTTAAGCCGCCTTTCTACCTGGAGGGCAGTCCCCTGAATGATTAGTATAGAACATATGTTCTAATTTTGATAGAATTGATTCGACGTTCCGGTTCGTGGTATATAAGTAATAGTCTCTTTTATAAAAGGGGCTTCCAAGTGCCGGGGACGTTTTCCCCGGCTTTTTTATTGGGAGGGAGGCCTCGTGACGCGTGAGTTGAGCATCTTCATCGATGAATCTGGTAGTGATGACCTCAAGTGCAAACATTATCTTGTCGCGCTCGTTCTCCATGACCAGGCTGACAAGATCGACGAGTCGATTGGACGATACGAGGGCGCCCTGGCGTCGGCGGGACTGCCCAACATCCCCTTCCATGCAGAGCCCCTTCTGAACGGGCACGATGCCTATAAGGGTCTTTCTCTTGAGACTAGATCCAGATTGCTTACGAGCTTTCGCGTCTTCTTTCGTCATCTTCCCATTCGCTATGTTTTGTTCTCGTTTAGGGCGTCTGAGTTCAATTCCCCTGACGAGCTGGCAACCGCAATGAGAAAAGCCCTTATCGAGTTTCTCTTTGACAACCTTGGTTATCTGCAGTCCTATGATGTCGTTAAGATCTACTACGACGGAGGGCAGGCATCCATCAGTTGGGCGGTTAAGCGAGCTGTTGAATACGCTTTGTCTAAGGAAGCAATTGCTTATCGTCCTGCGGTTGCGAGCGAATACAGGCTCTCGCAAGCCGCTGATTATGTTTGTGCGTTCGAGGCGGCTGCGATTCGTTATGCAGAGCGCAGGGCCAGCGCAACCGACGAGAAGTTTTTTGGAGGTTGGAGTCGATTCAAGAAAGGGCCTTACAAGGAGCTTCGTAAAAAGGCGGTGTAGGGTGATTCGTTCGGCCCGCGGGGGAGTTGCCCCACAGCTCATGCTGGCCATTGGGTTTGATTGGTTCTGAGCCATGGGGCTCCTCCTTTCTTGACACGTGGGCATGAACTTAGATCTCGGTCCTGATGTTCTCGGCGAGCTGTTCGATGCCCTTGCCCTGTCCGAGGAGGTAGCTACGCCAGTCGGTCTTCTGAGCTGCCTCGAAGTCACCCGCTCGGGCCATGGAGAAAAGCAGCACGCGCTGATCCTTCCATGCGAGCATGGGATGCAGCTCCGCACCGGTGCTCTCCACGGTAAGCGTGGGGTGATCGATGGGCATGGCGTAATTCGACCCGCGCGTGAGCCCCTTGAGCGTATCGAGGTCGGCCAGCTCGCGCGAATTGGTGCACTCGGGAGCCAGGTTCTTCCAGATGCGGAACGGCGGGCGCGGGTCCATGGGAGTCTCGGGCTCGATCCTCGTCGTAAGGCCGAGTGAGAGCTTCTTTTCCCCGCGGAATTTGACCTTCTTTTCGGCGGGCTCCTGGCTGCCGTCGCCGATGTGCAGCGCCTGAGCAACGTAGTCGTCGTTACCGAGGAAGTATTCCTCGATGAGGTCCCAACGGTCCACGTCCTCCATGGGCGCGCGGAAGAAGCTCGAGATGACGTGGGCGGCGTAGTCATGGCGGTCGTTGAGCCTGCGAAGCACGTTGTTGGCGTATCGCTTGTCGTTCGCCAACGACTGCACCTTGTGCGGGTCGTTCAGGCGGACGAAGATCTCGGGCTCGTCGCCGCCGCGGATTTCGTACGCCGCAAGATCCAGGATTTGCAGAAGCTCGGCGACTTCGTAGCGGTTGCCTAGCGCCTTGGGGTTGAGGAAGAGCCTGGCGGAAGAGCCCTTGAACGGCTTGAGCGAATTGAGGGCGCGACGCGCCTTGGACTCGATTGATACGAGGTACTTCCCCTTCACCGCGTATGTCGGCTGGTTGGGGTTGCTCGCATGCACGGTCTTGAAGAGGCATTTGACCACGTGCTCATCGCTTCCCTGGGGTAGGACCAGGGCCTTGAGGAGCGTGTCGGCATTTTTGGGCATGGGGGTGTCGGGGCCCAACTCGTCGGCGAGCGCCTTGCGGAACTGGGAGGACGTGAACTGCCCGGCTCGTTGCAAGCCGGAAAGCGTCCGGACGAGCGCGGCCATATAGCCCTCAAAAAGGCCGGCCACATGGTCGAAGGTCCCGTTGTAGTTGATGGTTAGGGAAAGCCTGGGGGATAGGATCGGCCGGCCGCCCTCGCCCTCCAGTTCACCGGTGAAGAGGCTTCGCTTGAATTGCGCGAAGGTCTGGTTGGGGAAGCGCTCCTCCCACATCTGGGCCATGTCGAGTGAGTAGATCGCCCCCATGTCGGAGACCTTTGTAACATGCTGGCCTGGTCGATCCTCGAGATGGGCTCTGGCATTCGAGAGCTTTTTCAGGTATCGACCGTATTTTCCAACCATATTCTGCTCATGGTTGCTGTTGATGCACACGAACTGCTTTGCGTACGAGGGCTTGGGTTGTACCACGATGACGGGGAAGTTGTACCGCTCCTCCAGGTCTTGGGCAATCATCATGAGCGCGCCCTTTGCGTGGTTGGTCATCTCTGTCTCGTCCTTGCTGTCGGAGAACAGGTAGGAGAACGAATTAGGGGAGACGAGCATGTTCATCGTGCGCGACTTGACGGGCCGAGCCGCGTAGAGGGAGTAGAGCTTACCCATCATCTCGCGGAGTTGCCATTGGGCAAAACGGGACATCGCGTAGAGCTGCCTGGCATAGCGGGTGTCCTGTTGGAAGTAATCGATCACGGCTGTTGCGCGCAGATCGTTCTTGCGGGCGCCACGGCCGATTTCCTGAATGTAGTCTGCCAGGTTGCCGGTGGGTGCGTAATGGTAGATCGCGTTGATGTCGTTGATGTCGATTCCCATGCCGAAGGCCTTGGTACTCACCAGTGCGCGGCACGAGCCGTTTTTGAACGCATTGGAAACGATGGCCTTGTAATCGGACTGCATGCCTGCGTGGAACCCCATGACCTTGGCCCCCATGTTGGGGAGCTCTTCGATGATGGAATCAACATGAGAGCGGTAGGGGCAGTAGACGATGGCGTGGTCGTTCGCCGCTACGGATTGCTGGATCCACTTGCATGCAAGTTCGGTCTTAACCTCCTCGATGGGTCCGGGGAGATCGGCCTTGTTCCGAACGCGGATGTTGAAACCGATGTCGTCGCGGCGCGGATTGCCGAGGAAGACCTTGCAGTTCTCCAACTCGAGCGTGGCGATGGATTGACTCACCACGTCGTCCTTGCCGCCATAGACGGCCGTCGCAGTGAGGCAGAACGTGGGGAAGCGCATCCCCTGGCGACGCAGTTTGTTGAGGAACGAGCCCAGGTACCAATAATCGGGTCGGAAGTCGATGCCCCACGAGGTGACGGTGTGCACCTCGTCGATGACAACGAGGCCGAGCGTGCGCCCGTTGAGGATGGTGTCAATGGAGGAGGCGAGCAGCAGCTCGGGTGAGAGGTAGATGATCGAGGTCTCTCCGGTGCGGATCCGCTCGTATTCCTCGAGCCGCTCCTGATAGGAGATGTCCGAGTTGATGGCCGCGACGCACGTGACGCCCTGGCGGCGGAGGTTGTGCACCTGGTCGATCATGAGCTGCTTGAGCGGCTCGATGACAAGCGTGACAACGTGGTACTTTTGGGCGAGGTACAGCGCGGGAAGCTGGAAGAGCAGAGACTTGCCCGCGCCGGTGGGGGCGGTCATGAACGCGTTGTGGTACGCGTCCGACCCCTTGAGCGCTTCCTCTGCCTGATGCGTGACAAAGTCGGCGATGGCGCCCTGCGAAACGAGGTGCATCTCGTTACTGACATCGGGGTCTTTGTAGAAGTTGATCTGCCTGAACTTTGCCCGCTCGCCCCAGTGCTTTTTGAGGAGTGGGAGCAGCCTCTTGCCGTCATATTCCGCTTCTGCGGTTGCGGACTCGGTCTTTTGCGCGTCCTCGGTGCCGGCGGAATAGGCAATGCCGCAGGCGTTCAAAAGCCAGGGGAGCACGCGACCACGATCATGCTCGCTTTTGCAAAGGGCGAATGAGGGGCGGCCGGCATTCCCCATGCACAACTGCATGCGATATGTGAGGTACGCGGCGCTGGGAACGGCGACGGGGCTTGCGCCCGGCTCGCCGCCTAGAGTGAAGGGGGCCTCCTGACAGAGGTTGATTTCGATGCAATCGAGGTCTTCGTGCACGGGTATATGGCGAACCAGGTACTCGTTGCCCATTTGGATAACGTCTGCATAGCAGCCGCTGCAATCGTCCTTTTTGCCGTCTTCTTCTCCGATGAGGGCGGACGACTCGTACTTGAGCTGGTCGATTCGAGCGGCACTCGGGTAGCCCTCGGTTGGCTCGAACAGGTTGTTGCGTACGATGACGATGCTGCCGTCGTACATCTCGTTCAGGGAGCCCTTAATGTCCTTAAGCTGCTCGTAGAGGAGAAAGACCGGCTCGTCGCTCATGAGGAGCTCACCGATCGTTGCGCGTTTTGAACCTGCAAGTACGGTAAGGTCGATGGACCCGTCTTGGCCCGAGGCGGATGCCAGAGCGCTCGAGGCGTGGCCGGATGCGACGAGCAAGTTTGCCTGGAGCCTGCTCAAGCCCAGGAAGAAGATGGCGGAGGGTTCGCCGTTATATGCCCGTGAAATCTCGTTCAGTCTGTTAGCGAACCAAGTGCTGAACGATGCCGATCCGGTCATGGTCATAACCTTTCTTTGATGGTTAGTCTGCCAGGTTGATGCGGTCGACGGCGGCCTGCAGGTAGTACGGCAGCTCGTCGAACGACGTGCCGTAGCTCTCGAGCAGCCGCGTGACCTCGCGCGCGTACACGGCTTCCCTGCGATTGGCCCGGCGCTCCAGGCACTCGAGGTCGGTGATCAGCGACGCTTCGTAGAGGATGAAGGGGTTGGTGGTCATGGGTGTTAATCTTGCTCCGTGAATGATTGGGCTATCAGCTCGAGGCGACTGTAGGATAGGAATAACCGAGCGGAAATGTCTGAGCCGCTGTTGTCTTGTAGATAGATGTATGACTCCATTCTCCCTGTCGTGAGCGACTTCCGTTTGACTTCAGTGAGAAGGCCATGTGCGATGGCGTTTCTTATGTGTCGAAAGAAGGAGTCAAGCTCAAGTAGCTTCGCAAACGGATTAACGTGCTCTGCGCGCAGATCATCTGCCTTGATGTCATCATAGAGTCCATAATCCTTCAAAATGCCCTTGGGCGACCTAGTGAAGACGGCGAACTCGGCCCCACCTTTCGGAACGGAAGGGCCATCGAGCCCCAATTCGATTAACTGTTTCGCGACCCTACTCTTGTCTTCGTGGCAAAACCATTTGCCTGGGGTAATGCCGGTGCAAATTGACTGGAGGGCGAGAGCTGACTCCCCATTGCTGACATGGATAAGCGGCGCATAGCATTTTGAGAGGGCGGATGTATGCGCCGCGGGGCAGCCGAATAGATAGTTATCTATATAAAACGACATATGTGCCTGAGGGCGGAAAAAGCCATTTGCCCAGGGAGAGGAACTGGGTGCAGGAAGTGGTTGCTGCTTGATCCTAGCCATCTCTTACACCAGCGGGTTGCGCTTGAAGCCCCAGGAGACCTCCTGGGAGTCCCAGTCGGTCTTTGAAGCTTGCTGCAGGGATATGACAGTGGAGCGGACGTTCTCCTGGTCTATTTCAGATTTAATGATTGGATATGTCGCGATTTGCCCGACCTCGAAATTCAATGTCGGTGATAGTAGCGTGGCGATTGAGTGCATTGTTGAGGTATTTACGGCCGCGAGCAGATAGGGCAGGTCCTCCTCATTTGCAAAAATGCAAGGGCCAGCAACCTCGAATAACATCCCTGCCGGTTCGAAACGAAACGCGATGCTGCCCGAACTAATCTTGGACCACGAAATTGCTGGTTGAAAATAGCAGTCGGGATTCTTGATTACAAAATTGGGGTTATTGAGATATGTGTACTTTGCCATTACGGCATCCTTCATTTCGGCGCCGTCATTTTCCCAATTTACGATTTCAGAGAGATTTCCGTACCACTTTCGATATTCTCCTCCTCGGATAATCGGAAACCAACGCAGCCCGCTATTTTGGGCGTCATCCCTGGAAATAGAATCAAATGAAATACGATTGTTTGAGGTTTCCCACCATTTTCTGAGAAAGCGACCGTTATCGCTTGTTGCCAGGCCTTGACGTGGAGGTTCGATATTTGAAAGAGGGATTCCCACATTAAAGGCATCATGGACCGCCTCGCTGGCCCAGTAGGCGATGGGGGAGCCGGGGATGTCGTGGAAGGTGGTGGCGTCGGCGCGGTGGAACCAGCCGCAGTCGGGGTTCTGGATCGCCTCGAGCAGCGCGGCGCGCTTGGGCTCGCTGCCCGCGACGTCCACCAGGCGGATGTAGGTGCCCTCGACCGCCAGCGGGGCGTTGTGGAGGACGGCGGCCGTGACGTTGACGACCTCGCCGCCGATGGCGTCGAAGGCGCGCGGGCCGATGTGGGCCATGGAGACGATGGCTGCGCGTTCGATCATGCGCTCGCCCATTTTCTCGAAGCTGCCCAGGAACATCCAGGACTGCATGGTCACCATGGCGGCGTAGCCGCGCTCCTTCGCCAACTTGTAGCCCCGCTCGATGAAGGCGGTGCACAGGTCGCGGCAGGAGTCGGGGTAGCGCTTCTTGATCCACTTCGCCACGAAGGGGTTGAAGGAGCTGCTGCCCATGTAGGGCGGGTTGGCCACCACCACGTCGAAGCGGCGGGAGAGGGCCTCGCAGGTATCGTGCGCCTCCTTGACGCTATCTTGCGCCTTGGCCACAAACAGATCACCCGAGAGGGAATGCATGAGCTCGGCCTTGAGTGCGCCCATGTCGTCGGGGGAGGGCTCGAACAGGGAGCCGATCTCCCCAAGGTGCTCGAGGGCGTCGAGGAGCTGGGGCCTCTCGCGGAACGCACTGGCGGGGTCTAGTGCGTCTTGGTCTATCTGGATGCTCTGCAGAACGCGCACGTCGGCCGAGACGCGGCGGGAGAGCCAGCGGCGGTCGAGGGTGAGCGCCTCCATGCACAGGGTCGTCTGGGCGATCTGCGCGGCGCGCGGGTCGATCTCGTAGCCGGAGAGGTTACTCTCCAGGATGGAGCGGGCTATGTCGCGGTCGCGCCAGCCGCGCTCGCGGTACATCTCCGTCAGCAGCTGGAAGGCGTACACCAGGATGTGGCCGGAGCCGCACGCCGGGTCGCAGAAGGTGATCTCCTCGGGGCCGGACACGCGCAGGAAGTCCTCGTGCTCGGCGTCCGGCTCGATGTAGAACTCCATTTTGTCGCGCAGGGGGCTCTCCAGGTTGTTGAGCATCCACAGGCGCCCCAGCGAGTTCTGCACCATGTAGCGCACGATCCAGTCGGGCGTGAACAGCTGCGTGGCCGGCGCGATGTCCTCGGCCGCGGCCTTGCGCTTGCTCTTGAAGAAGTCGTCCTTGCGCCCCGAGTTGTAGAACTGGTACGCCCAACCCAGGGCCTCGACGTCCTCCCAGCTGGCCTCGGGCACGTCCTCAACCAGGTGCTGGACCACGCTGTGCTCGCCGCGGGCGAGCAGGCCCTTCGGCAGCAGGTCGCACGACGCCCCCTCGAACACGCCGGGGAGCGCGCCCGCGAGCTCGGCGCAGGCGGCCTCGAGCGCCAGGCGGAAGGCGCCCTCGTCGTCGGACTCCGCGGCGCGCTCCAGGTAGGCGGCGCGGTCCAGGCTCGCGAGCGGCAGGTCCGCGGCGCGCGTGGCGAGCTCGGGGGCAAAGGAGCCGTCGGCCGAGGAGAGGGCGCGCCCGCCCCAGGGCAGGAGCCCGTGGAGCTCCATGTAGCGCAGCGCCATCAGGCGGTTGAACCAGCTGTAGGCCTCGCGCTCGGCGAAGGCGGTGTCGCCCGCGGCGGCGGCCCCAGCCATCAGGCGGTCGCGGCGCTCGCGCTCCTCGGGCGACAGGGCGCGGCCCGCCACGGCCTCGGACCCGGCCGGCCACTGCGCGCGGCCCGCCTCGTCCACGCCCAGCTGCACCATGCCGCGCACCACGGCGCCAACCAGCTCCTGGCGTGCCCAGGGGCAGAAGCGCTCCAGTTCCTTGGTGTCCATTGCGTGCTCCTAACGATCGGCAATCCCGTGCTTGGTGATGTGTTATTTGAATTTGAGCTCGTCGTTGCCCTGCAGCTTGCTCAGCATGCGCTCGCGCACCTTTGCCAGGTACGCGTCGATGTCTTTCTCGTTGCGCACTGTGCTCGGCGGGAAGAGCGACATGGATGCCACGCTGGCGACCCTTGCCTTGGGCGCTGTGGGCTGCTTGGCAACATGGCGCACCGTGGTCACGTCCGTGGTGGCCGGTGCGGGCTTGGTGCGCTCGGCGTATGCGGCGTCAATGCGGTCGATGAGTTGCGACTCAACGGTGCTCAGGCGCTGCGGGAGCGCGTCGAGCGCCGTCATGGTGTCGGCCGTGTGGGCGACGTTTTTGATCTCGGTGTGCTTACGGCCGACCTCGGAGATGGAGGTCTCCTTCTCGGCGGCATGGCTCTCGATGCGCGCAAAGACCTCCTCCACCAGGCTCACCATCTCGGCGCGCTTGTCCTGCAGGCGCTCGCTGTACTCGGCCTGCACGTTCGCCTTGAGGGCGGTGAGCTGGTTGAGCTGGCGGAACGGGGCGTCGTTTGCCACGATCTCGCCCATGCGGGACAGGTCCGTGGCCGCCTGCTCGCTCAGGTACCCGCGCTCGGGGGACATCTTTGCCGTGAAGGCGCGGGCATCGTCGAATACCTCGCGCTGCGGGCCCGCAAAGAACTCGTCCACGTCCTCAAAGTCCTCGGCGGCGTCTTGCAGGTCGGCGCCGAGCTTGACCACGCGGCCCAGGAAGTCGGCCGGGTCGCTGCCAGCGGCCAGGGCGTCGCCCACGCAGCGCTGCAGCTCTTCTGCGAGCTTGCGGCCGGGGTAGGCGCCCACGCGGGCGTACTCGGTGTTGATCAGGCTGGTCAGGCGCGCCTTGAGCTCGCCCAGCTGCTTGAAGCCCTCGGCGGCGAGCCCCTCCTCGTCCATGGGCAGGGCCTGGTTGTCCAAAACGTCCACGAGAATCTGGCGCGCGTTGTTAACCACGGCGGGCGTGGTGGTGCGGCGCAGCTCCACGGACGCGAGCTTGGTCTTGCTCGCGCGGCGCAGGTACTCCACGCAGCCGGTGCTTGCGGGCTCGAGCATCTGTCCCGAGATGGTGACCTTGACCTTATGGGCGGCCATGAGCTCGGCCATCACGGCGGCGATGTCGATCTCGCGCCAGCCGTAGGGCTTGCCCTGGAACTTCTTTTGGATGGTCTCCATGGTCACGGCGAGGTGACGGCTCTGGTCCAGGTCGATCTGGCGCAAGACCTCCTCGAGTGCGCGGGTGTTGGGGTGATACGTGCCCTGTGTGGTGTCCACGCCCTTGAGTAGGCTCTTGAGCTGCGCATCGTCGTCGTAGTTCTTATCGATGTAGTTCAGCTTGGCGTAGACGGTGCTCACCTGCTGCTGGGCCACCTCTTCCAGGATCTTCTTGGCCGAGGTGCTGTTGGCCGGCGTGAACGTGGCGCCCTGCGAGTAGCACGTGCCGTGGACGATGGCCTCGGAGAGCATGGCCTTGCCGCGGGTCTCCAGGGCGGTGCGCTGGCGCTGCTTGTCCTGGATGATCTTCTGCTGGTTCTCGGGCAGGTTGTTGAGCTGGACCGTGTGGGTGTACAGGTCGATCTGGATGGCCTCCCTGAGCTGACCGTAGAAGTCGTACTCGTCGCTCAGCACCACGATTGCCTCGTCGTTGCTGCTCGACATGATGCACTGCTGCTCAGTGAACAGGGGGCTGCCGTCGATGCCGGCCACCACGCGCAGGGTGAGGCCGCCGTGCGAGCGGTAGGTGGTCTGGTCGATGATCTGGTCGATGAAGAACTGGTTTTTGCCCACGGAGAGCTTATCGGTGCCCATGATGTCGGCAAAGATCAGGTCGGCCACCTTGGCCGTCATGCGGGACGGGTCGACCTTCTGCTTCTTGATTTGCTTGGAGATCTCCTGCTCGTCGTCGGTGAGGAACTGGTAGACCTCGCCGTTTTGGGCCGCGTAGTTCTGCTGCTTGAGTCGATCGAGCGATTCCTGGACGCGGGTGCGCAGCTCGGCGCGGTTGACGTTCAGGTCGTCGGTCATGAGGGTCACGATGTTCTCGATGTTGCCCGGCATCTCGCGGTCCACCCAGCGGATGAGGAACAGCAGCTTGAGGACGTTGACGTCGTAGGGCTCAAGGCCGCTCTCGGGATCGGCGGCGGCCACGGCGGCGCGGTTGATCACGCGGCGGTGGTAGCCCTCGAGGAAGGACTGCAGCGTGTCGTAGAACATCCAGAACGGCGCGAGCGCGCTCTCATCGCGGTCCTTGATGTGCTGGGCCGTCTCCTGGAAGCCGGAGAGCATGGAGCGCTCCCCGTTGGAGGTGTGCTTGCCGGAGTTGCCCTGCTTGCGCAGCTCCTCCATGACGTTTTGCAGCAGGCGGAACTGGTAGTTTGCAAACGGGAAGGAGGCCGCGTAGTCGTCGGCGCCCTTGTAGCCGCGTAGGTCGGCCACGGCGTCCTTAAAGGTGTAGAGGTTCTTGATGACGGCCATGTTAGCGTCGTACTGCGCGAGCAGGAGGTCTTCGGCATCTGAGGTCTTGGCCAGGATACGGCGCTTGATGACCTCGTCGGCGTCGGTGGAGGACAGCGACAGGCGCGTATTGAAGCGGCCCTGGATCTTGGAGAAGTCGTTACCCACCACGGTGGTCACCTCGTCGATTGCCTCCTGGCTGGTGACCATGACCCACACGCGGCCGCGGCACTTTGCGCCCAGGTCCTCCACGAGGGTCTGCAGGTTGAGCATGAGGCTCGTGTTGTCGCCGATGTACTGGCCGATCTCGTCCACCATGAACAGCAGGCGGAACTGACCGCCGTTCTCCACGGCGCGGCGCTCGCAGTATTCGTTGATGTCGTCCACGAGCTCCTCGATGGAGAAGTCCTTGGTCTCCTCGCCGTTGATCCAGTTGAGGGCGGTGTCCTCGCTCATCACGCCGGTGCTCGCGAGGGCCTCGGCCACGTCCTCGGCGTTGAACTCGTAGTTCTCGCGGTCTTCGACCCAGGCAACGCCGGTGATGTCCTCGTACGCCGCGCGGAACTCCTCGGTCTTGCCCTTGCCGTCGATGAAGCGCTCGAGGCGGGCGAGTTTGAGGTCCTGACCGTAGAAGCCCTGGTTCTCGTAGAACACGCGGGCGAACACGCGCATGATCACCGTGTCGTCCTTGGTGGAGGGTGCCTTGGAGTCGATGTTGAACAGGATGGCTTCGGTGGGGATGCTCGCGCAACGGATAGCCTCGCTCTCGAGCATGGGGTTGTGCTCGCCGAGGCGCGGCGCCAGGTATCCTACGGCGGTCTTGCCGTTTACCGTCTTGTTGGAGAGCAGGTAGGAGAGCATCTTGAGGAAGTGCGACTTACCGGAGCCGAAGAAGCCCGAGATCCACACGCCGATCTTGTCCGTGGGGACGTCGATGGCCGAGCCGTAGGCGTTGAGGAAGTCGCTGAAGTGGCGGGCGAGCTCGCGGGTGACCACGTACTCGGAGAGCTCCTGCTCGATGCTCGCCTCGTCTTCCTGCGTGACTTTGATGACGCCGTTGATGTTGCGCGTGATGTCGCGTTCGAACATGGATTGGATGCGCATGGGGGTTCCTTCCTCGACGCTGCGTTGCCGTGATTACAGGAGCGAGAACGCTCGGTAGTAGTTGCCGTCGGATATCTTGCCGAACAGATGGAGCTGCTGGCCGTCGTAGACGCCTGGGTAGAGCATGACCATGGGTACCTCGGTAAATACCGGCTGGGCGTTCTCGAGGATGTTGTGGGCGCGCACGAGCGGGTACACCTTGCCCACGCCGGAGATGAGGACCACGTCGCGCCCGGGCATCTGGCCGCCGAGCGCCTCGTAGCGCTCGCTCATAACCTTGAGGAACGCCTCGGGCGTGGCGATCTTTTCCATGCGCCTGAGCAGGCCCTCGGTTCCGCGGCGCTCCTCCAGCGCGGGGATTTTTTCCAGGATGCGGCGCTCTTGGCAGATCTGCAGGAACACGTCCCACAGGTCGAAGTGGATCACGCGCGTGTCGCCCGCTGTGGGGGAGTCTTGCGGTTCCGGTGCGCCGTCTTGGGCCGTGGGCGCAAAGTCGCGGACGAGGGCCTCGACCTGCTCGCGCACCTCATCCTCCAGCGCGGCGGCGTAGGGGAGGATGAAGAACGGGACCTCGTTGCCCAGGCCGTGGCCGGCCAAAAACTCGGGGTCCTGCAGGCGCTGGCGAAGCTCCGCAAAGGCCTGTGCCGGTGATTTGCCCTGCTGTTCCATATGCCGGCCCCTTCGTTACTCGACTATGCCGAATGCGGCGAGCGCCCGCTCGTCGCCGTTGGCTCGGATGATCTGGGTGAGCTCGAAGTCCGCGAGGAGAGGGGTGAGTTCCTCGGCCCTGCGGTCGTACATGCCACATTCGACGATGCACTTGGCGAGCACTTGGCGGGCCTTGTTGCGGGTTGCGTCGCTCCAGCCGTCGACTGTCTCGCTCTGGGCGCGCAGGCCCTCGATGAAAGTCGCGATCTCGTAGGCGCGCAAGCTGGTGTCGAGCCTGCGTCGCTTGTCGGCCACCATGTTGAGCATGAACTCCCACACGAGGCGGTTGTCGCACATCATTGCGTAGAGGTTTGCCTGGCGGAGCTGGTCGGCCGTGCCGTGGGCGATGAGTTGGGTCAGGCGCTGGGTGATGGCGGGGTCATCGGACACGCTGGCGATGCGGCGGGCGCAGGCCTTGGCGATGGACTTGAGCATGCGCTCGGTGGGGTATTGGAACGCATTGTGTTCCTGGACGTATGTAGCGAGCGCGGCGGGGTCGGTGAGGCCGTCCTCGAGCATCAGGCGGGCGACGATGCGCATCTCGCGCGAGAGCCATTGTTCGCGGGTGATGGTGCCGCGGTATGTGGTGGGTGCGGGCATGCTCGGTCTTTTCTATCTACGCGCCGCACGTGCGCGCCACGACGGCGCACGATATGCGACATGTTTGCACACTTTCTTCAATCTTAGGGTATTGGACTATATTTTTGTTGCACAACAAAGGTGAGCGGCAATGTGGTTCACTATTGATACATCTTGCCTGTTGGAAGGCGTTGATTTGTTCTGATGCGTTACCGTTCGCGGTGGTTTTTGGACCCCCGTGGAAATGTGTCCGCACGGGCGTATATAGTGGAACGTACTGCCTCGCAAAATATGGAGCGTGAACATGGAAGACACTAAGAAAAGCAACGCGATCCCCACGCTGGAGACCGACGAGCTTGACGCCAAGGTCGTGGAGCGCTTCCGCGGCAAGATCGTGCGCAAGGACCTCACGGCGCTCATGAAGCGCGGTGCCAACGTTCCCACGTTCGTGTTGGAGTACCTGTTGGGCATGTACTGCTCCACCGATGACGACGAGGCCGTCGCCCAAGGTGTTGCGCGCATCCGCCGCATCCTCACCGAGAACTACGTGCGCCCCGATGAGTCGGAGGCCATCAAGTCCAAGATCCGTGAGAACGGCGTGTACACGATCATCGACAAGGTGCGCGCGCACCTGGACGAGTACAAGGACTTTTACGTTGCGGATTTTACGAACCTCGCGATCGAGCCCTTTGTGATGCCCGAGGAGTATGTGCGCAACTACAGCAAGATCCTGCAGGGCGGCATTTGGTGCATCATGCGCATCGAGTACCGCGTCCCGGGTGAGGACGATTTTGAGGATGCGCTGGCAAACATTTTCGACGAACAGCCCGCGGCCAAGCCCAAGGCAAAGGGCAGCAAGAAGCGCGGTCCCGAGGACAGCCCGTTCAACGTGGTGAGCCTTAAGCCCATCCAGATGCCCAACCTCAACCTGGACGAGTTTATCGAGCTTCGCCAATGCTTCACCACTGACGAGTGGATGGGCCTCATCCTGCGTAGCTGCGGCTATGAGCCCAGCGCGCTCACGCCCAAGCAAAAGCTCCATTACATCGCCCGCCTCATCCCGCTCGCGGAGCGCAACTTCAACCTGTGCGAGCTTGGACCGCGCGGTACGGGCAAGAGTCATGTGTACAAGGAGGTCTCGCCGTATTCGATTCTGCTTTCCGGTGGCCAGACCACCACGGCAAACCTGTTCGGTCGCATGAACGCAGGTCGCCGCGCGGGCTCCATGGAGCGTGTGGGCTTGGTGGGCAACTGGGACTGCATCACCTTTGATGAGGTGGCGGGCATGAACTTCAAGGACATGAACGCCATTCAGATCCTCAAGGACTACATGGCCTCCGGCTCGTTCGCACGTGGCAAGGATCAGCTCAACGCCGACGCCTCCATGGTGTACGAGGGCAACATCAACGACACGGTGCAAAACGTGCTCAAGACGAGCCACCTGTTCATCCCGTTCCCGCCGGAGTTCCACAACGACTCAGCGTTTTTCGATCGCATCCACCTGTACCTGCCCGGCTGGGAGGTGCCCAAGATGCGCAGCGACCTGATTACCGACCATTACGGTCTGATCACCGACTGTTTGAGCGAGTTCTGCCGTGAGATGCGCAAGCGCGACTACACGCACCTGCTCGATGAGTACTTCCGCTTGAATAGCGACTTCAATCGCCGCGACGAGATCGGCGTGCGCAAGACGTTCAGCGGCATGGCCAAGATTCTGTTCCCCGACGAGCGCATGACCAAGGAAGACGCGCGTATGGTGCTCGAGTACGCCATCGAGGGGCGCCGCCGCGTAAAGGAGCAGCTCAAGATCATGGCCGGTATCGAGTTCATCGACGTGGACCTGGGGTATGTGGACGTGGACAACCCGATGGATGCCCGTGTGGTCCCTGTTCCCGAGCAGAGCCAGGATACCCTGGTGCCCGATGGCCCGCTGCTGCCCGGCCACGTGTTCGCACTCGGCCATGCCGACGACGGCGAGATGGCCATCTTCAAGCTCGAGAACCGCGCCGTGCGGGGCGACTTCAAGCTCACCACGGAGGGCGTGGGTTCGCGTCGTGACGTGAAGGACACCATGGAGGCGGCGTTCCGCTTCTTTGAGAACAGCTCCGAGCGCGTGGCGCTGGGTCTGCATGCGCTTGAGCGCGACTACCTGCTGTACTTCCGCGACCTGCAGGGCAAGGGCCTCTCGTGCGAGGTGAGCCTTGCCGAGTTCGTGGGTCTGTGTTCGGCTGCGAGCGGGCGCCCAGTGACGCCCGGAATGGCGATCCCCGGCATCCTGCGCATGTCCGGCACCATGGACGAGCTGCGCAACCTGGAGGATATCTTCCGCGTGGCCAAAAACGCCGGTGCCAAGAAGATCCTGTTGCCCATGGGTAGCATCAAGGACATCCAGAACGTTCCGGCCGAGCTCTTGAGTGGCTTGAGCCCGGTGTTCTACCTGGACGGGGATGCCGTCGCCGCCGCGCAGGTGGCCTTGGAGTTGTAAGCGTTTGCATCGCACCTCAATTTGGGGACAGTCCCTAAATTGAGGTGTTTTGCTTGGAAGACAAGGAGTGACGTGGCATGGAGATGACGCCTGAGCTCATGGAGAGCTTCGCCGCGGCGATGGGCGGTGCGCTGGCGCAGGGCATGGCCAAGCACGACGAAGAAAAGCGCGAGAGGGATGAAGAGCGCGAGCGTGCGGAGAAGGCTGCGCGTGAGCGAGAGCGTCTTGTTGAGATCGTGGCGGGTCTTGCCCTTGCCGACCGCGAGCGCCGGGCGCAGGCGGTGTGCCGTGTGCTCGATGAGGCCCGCTCCAAGGCGTATGACGATATGATGGATGAGCTGAGCTGCGACCCCGAGATGGTCAAGCCCATCAACTACGTTGAGCGGTACAACGCGCTGCGGTCCGTGGGGGATAGCCGTGTGGTCGTGCAGAAGCTCGAGCTCACGCTCGACCAGGCGGATGCGTTGCTCAAGCGCGTATCTGCGTCCAATCCCGCCAGCGCGCTGGAGCGCGCGGCTGCTGCCTACGCAAAGAGCGCCATGGAGTTTTCTGGCGCCGAGGTGGGGGAGCCCGATGACGATGTGAGCTCGGAGCTGATCGACTTGCAGCGTTCGCTGGGGGATGGCCTGGTCTCCGCTTCTCGCGAGCTGGGCGACGAGATAGCGCAGTTGGTGCGGGGCGTGTTCGATGAATGTGCGACCCCTTCTTCTGATGCTGTTGTGCAGGCTGCTGAGCGCGAGCGGGCTCGTCATTTGGAGGACGGCGAGCGTAACCGGGAACTGGTCGACGCGGTGCTTAGTGCCATCGATGCCGTGCTCAGGGCGGCCGTGGAGAATGCCGAGCAGGTGGCGGGCAAGAAGTTGACGTTCGATCTGCCCGATGCTTATACGTGCGATGTCTCGCTTGGAGATGTCTCGTCCGCTGAGAAGCTCGGCGAGCTCGCCCGCGAGGTGCGCCGCTCGTTTGCCACGTTTAAAGAGGTCATCGCGGACAACGGTGTCTTTGCGGCGTTCGCAGGGACCGGTTCGTTTGGAAACTGCCAGGGCGACATCTGGTTTTGGGATGACGAGTGCGAGTACACGGGCGGTCGCCCCGGGTCGCGCCAGCTCGAGGGCATCGAGTGCGGTGTTGAGGAGGACCGGGTCGGCGACTCGCTGGAGCGCTGCATCGAGCGCATGCGCGAGTTCAACGCGCGCGAATACTGGGGTATGCTGGACGACGACTTTCCCCAGCACGTCGATGCGTTTTGGTATGGCTTTGAGCATTATATGCGCGAGCTTGGCGAGATTTGCCGCGTAGACATGCACTCCTTCAAGCGCTATTGCACCGATGTGGACGGTCGCGTGCGCAACGCTTGTTGGGAGCTCGCACTGCGCATGGACGACGTCCAGGCGAGGGAGTTTGCGAGGAAGTTCGAGTAGGGGAGAGCAAGCCACATCTCAATTTAGGGACAGGCACTAAATTGAGGTGGGCAACGAGGGCACAGGGATAAACGTGCGTACCCTGCGCTCAGGCGGACTATATGTTTATTTGGGCGCGAGTGTGACGGGTGTTCTCTGCGTTGACTGAACAGGGCCATCGGATTACTCCGATGGCCCTGAACTGCATTCATTCGCACGTTCTCGGTCTTCTGTTTGAAATTGCGTCTAGGGTTGCCCTAGTCTCGTTCGGGATGCCAGCGTCGTAGACTTATAGCCTGCGCGACTGTGACGTAATCGGTGTTATCTACCATGTCTTTCAATCTCCAGCCTTTTCTCCTCAGCTGGTTGGAGCGCTCAGCTGAATTCCAAAAAAAGTCTTCACTCAGATCGTTGATCTCGTCGGAAATATCCTGTCCGCCGCCGCAATATAGCTCCTCTGGGCCGTTTATCGAGACGGCCTCTGGCTCGTGGTCCCAGGCGAATGCGAATCCGACGCCGTACTCTCCTTCGGGCAGATGTGAAATGAACTGATTGAAGTATCCGATTGCGGCTGAAGAGAACTTGCCGGAGATGGTGAAGTAGGTTACGTATGTAGTCCCAAACGCCTCCATGTTGAATGATGGTTCAAGTGAATAGAGGTAGAAGTTTTTCAAGTTTCCCGCTTCAGCTTCATCTTTCAGATTTTTTGCAAGAAGCTTCTGGGCATCTCGCTCGGTGAGGAGATGGTCGGCTACCGTCTTGACGACCTTATTCATGTTGGTTTCATTCGCCGCAATTGCAAATGTAGCATTGCATCCCATATCGGATCCTTTCTGCTGGCGGCTTGTCTTGCAATATCAATCCTATGGATCATTTGCTCTGCTTTGTTGAGCAACAATTTCCGATGGTGCGGATAATCGGCGAACGGCGCGATGCCACGTTTAACCTTGCTTTCACGTTGCCGGTTCGAACCTACTTCTTTAGCTCATTTATCGTTATCCAGGCGCTGATCGTTGTGAAGGCTGCCAGCAAGAAACCTGGGAACGGTCCTCCGTAGATGCAGCCGCCGACAAATCCGATCACCGCGGCGATGGGCAGAATGAGGCCTCCCGCAGCATTTCCGGAAGTGTTCGCGGTTACATCGGAAGCCGCTGTTGCAGCTGGTGCCGCAGCCGTATTGGGCTTTTCACTCGGTTGCGCGCTGTCTTTGGGGACATTCGACTTGGCGGGTTCGGTTTTTTCCGGTTTCGCGACTGGCCGAGTCGCGAGAAATGCCGCGCGCTCGATTTCTGCATTTTGCGGAATAACCGTCGCTTGGTCTTTTATGTAGAAGAGAGCTCGGTGCTTAAGATAATTGCGCTCTCGATCCTCGGCCATTTCAGCGAGGCTCTCAGCCTGCACAATGCGATCTTGAAGCGCTTTAATCTCGGTCTCCAAAGCGCTCCTCTCGGATTTCGTGAACTCGAGATCGCCTGACAGCATTTCTTCCCATTGCTCGATTTCCGCCATAAGCCGCGATATTTCTTTCTGCGCTCCATGGGATTCGTCCATGAGCATCCTTCTGTAATGGAGCTGGGAGACTGTGTCGGGACCAGGGGATGGGATGTTGCGCAAGAACGCCTCAAAGTCGACAAGTTTGAGGCCTGGGCCCTCTGGTGGATTCCAGTACAGCCCTTCTGTCTCATCAAGGTCTTCTTCAATTTGTTGCCTTGTCAAATCCTCGCCCGTCTCAATTAGATGCTCGAGAATTCGATCACGATATGGCTTCTTGAACGCCCAAAACTTGTCGTTCTTGCGATTTTCCCTGATTCTCACGAGGCGGTCCGCATAGTCGCTGACATAGGATTCTGTTTCCTTCAACAGAGGGCCTATCGTTGCGCTGCCATGCTCAATTGGAAGTGACGAGATGTCGATGGGTCCAAGGCCCATATTGTCAATTGCATGCAAAAAACGAGTCAGTCTCGTAAGCTCTAGGTCACGCTCTAGTTCGGCGGTGTAGAACCTATATAGGGCCTCTCGGCGTGCAGGCCGGTCGAAGCTGTCGTTGGCTGCGCGGCATGCGGCATCGGTGGCATCTCTAATGCTGCGCTCGCGGACTTGAAGTTCCTCTTTAAAGCCTTCTATGGCTGACCTGACTTGCTCGATACGCTCGGCAGTGGCGGCCTCCTCTTCCGCTACACGCCGTTCGTTCCTGAGGCGTTCATATTCTGTGCGAGCCGCCTCGCGATTCTTCTGCCGTTCGGTCCTATCGGCTGTGCTTGGCGTTTTTGCTGTGGTCTCGTCATGGGAAACTTCTGATGTGGCGGATTCGACCTGAGGGAATGAACTGACGTCAATGCGCCCCTTGAGCTGAGAGATGTCGATGTTTGCGCGCGACATCACCGTGCGCTCGGATTTGGGCCGGATCAGGAGGCCTCGCGCTTGGGCAAGCAGCTCGCTACTGGGATCGACATTCAAGATACCCTCGAACGTTGCGTCATCGTCGAGTTCCATGTGCACGTCCATGAGGGCGTACTTCGAGCCCTTCTTTCGCTTGGAAAGCGGGGTGACCGATTCGACCGTCGCCGTGACGTGCGGCAGGATGAGCGCCAAGGCGCCCCGCATTGGACCAATTACGCCCTCCAGGTAACCCAGCGTTTCGCCTTGCTCATTGAAGACCTCGATGCCGGCGGGATCGAAGAACTCGCAGTTCCAGTCAGCTGCCAGGATGAGGCTGTCTCCAACCTTGACGTGTTCGATGCGCCCCGCACGTCCCAGGTGATGAGTTCCGCTAATGGGTTTGGTGCAAGGGAAGTCGCGAACGAGGGCATACACGAAGTTCAATGCCATGTCGTCCTCGGGGGAAAGTTCGATGGAGACCTGCTCTTGGTATTCCGCGGCCCCGCTCGCGCTTGGCAGCGCGATGCGCGGGGCCTCGGTGACCTTCATGAACATCGCGTACTTCTGGGCACCGGGCACAGGGGCTTCAACGCTGCCAAGATAGTGATCGGCATCGATGTTGCGCGCTTGCAGGAAGGAAATCTCGAATGGCTTTCCACGCATGGAGTTGGTGCACTGACGTAGGTCCCAAACCAGACGCGCCACCAGGTCGAGGAAGGATGGAATGCCGATAATCAGGCGGCTGTCGAAGATGACGCGGTAAGATCCAGCCTTGGCTTTTTGGACGCAGAACGCCTTGCCGCATGCGGCGAGGTTGGCGAGCGTGAGGCCGGTGAGGTCGCCCTCGCGGATGGCCTTCTGAACACCAGGTGCGATCATGGCCCGCGGGACAATGAGCCCCTCGTCCTTTTCGATCTCGTTGAGGAGCGTCACGAAGTATTGGAACACCTCGTTGACGTCGTCGAAGCCAGGGATACAGCTGTTCACGAAGTCCAGGAGCTCATCCGCCTTAGCGCCGTTGAGCTGTGCACCGGCCATGGCGTGGTGACGCCCGTCCCAGGTGATCTCGTCGTCCATGAAAAAGAACCAGTCGTCGGAGAGAAGCGTCATCATAAGTGTGGGATAGTCGACGCCGTCCGATTCCTCATTGTCGTCAGGAGCTTTGTTGATATGCTCTTCGATGGCAGCCTGGAATTGCTCATTTGCGGCTTTGATGCGCATTTCCATCTCAGAGCGTGTTCCAGGTAGATGCACGTCGATACTGTCAACCATTTTCCAGAAGCCGTCTGGGAGGGCAATCGGCCCATGTTCACTTAGGAATTGCGCGGATTGCTGGTCGATGGCATCGCAGATGGTGACGCAGGGTTCCAGCATGGCTTTTGCCACCTCGAAATAGCTGGTCAGCTCATCTTCAGTGCAGCCGAAGCTCCTCTGGAATTCGATCGCATCGAAAGTGCGGACGAACATTGGGAAGATCCTGCCGAGGAAATCCTCCATTCCCATAACCACCGCTCGAGTAGCATCGTATCCGTTAGGTTCGTCACAATTGCGAAGGTACTCGAGCTGATTTGCCGTGTTTTCCGTATCCTTGCACAGAGTGACGACTTTCACGAGGTGGTTCACGGTCTCGCAAAACTCCTGGGGCGTGACTTTTTGGGTTGAAATCTTGTCGAGCATTTTTGTTAGGTTGCTCTTAAGCGGCTTTGTTGTTTCGATACTGCTCACAAGGGCGTTGATGGGCTCGTGCATCTCTTCGGCGATGTCATCATTCATTTCATCCATGGTAATTTCGACACGGAAGCTCATGTCGTTCGAAATTGGCCTGATGAGATAGCTGTTCCGCGTAAATAAGCCAAAGAGCTGTGAATAGATTCGCGTTACAAGGACGGGGCAGTTCTTGCCTTGCGCAACCCAGTGCTCGGGAGAGTTCGGTATGAACATGTTCTCGTCGTCATTGAGCGCTTTTCTAAACATGGCGATGACCAGCTCATCGATTCCATGCTCTTCGAATGCGTCTTCTGGAAGATTCTCGGCGATGCGAATCGCGATTCTAAACGAGGTTTCGTTGTCCTCATTTGCTTTGGGTACAGCTGAAAACGTGATGTCGTTATCCTCCGAGTTATCGTCTTGGCTTTCTAGAATACGATAGCCATCGGGAATCGCAATGCTGAAAGCGTCGCAGCTGGCACGGATGCCCTCATCGAATGTCCAGCGCATCGGAATGATCGGTTCCATCTCGAAATTGCTGCCCATGATTCCTCCTGAAGAAGACGATTGTGACTTCAGGATACGATTGCCGTTCTGCATTTTGTTGCGCAACAATTGCGGTCGGCTTGATTGACTGGGCGAGCGGATTTGGCGTGAAGGTTGGGGGCGCGAGAAAAACAGCCGGAGGCATTGCCCCCGGCTGAAATGTTGCAATTTGTACCTGTCCCAAAATGAGACGGTTTAGCCCTGGCAGCAGCTGCAGTTCCCGGACGTAGCCGCGGTGCAGGAGCCGCCGCCGCGCTGGTCCGTGTTGTAAAAGCCGGAACCCTCGAACTTGATCCCGCTGGCGCTGAAGACCTTGTCGGCGGAACCTCCGCAGGTGGGGCATAAGACCTCGGGTCGCTCGGTCATGCCGTGCTCAACCTCGAAGACGTTTCCGCACGACGTGCAGCGGTAATCATAACGTGCCATGGTGATGACATCCTTCCTTGCTGTTGTTTCCCGTCGCTAAGAGGCGCCGCGTGTCGTGTCCGATGGGGGAGACGCGCGGCGCCCGTTTACGCTCGGGCGTATTCGTTCGCACGATGGTTACTGTACCCAAAAGAGCCTCGTGCGATGTGAGGGGTTTATGCTCTCGCGCGTCCGGTCTCGGAAAGCACTCCTGCGATCTTGCGTTCGTAATCGCAGATCAAGTCCTCATTGGCCTGCCAGCTCCAGTTGCCCTCGGCCACGCCTGGCACGTTCATGCGAGCATCGTCGGCAAGGCAGAGCAGGTCTTGCAGCTGCATCATGACGAGCGTCGCCGGGCTGTCAAGCGCATGGCGCATGATTTCGCCCGCCAGGTAACGCGCGCCCTGCTCGTCGCCATTGGAGCAGAACGACTTCTGACAGAACCCGACGAGCGTCGAGGTGTCGTGCGTCGAGGTGTAGAGGACCTTCTCATTGTGCGGCCAGATTTGCTCGCGGATGTC
>PPYF01208626.1_pt1 | contig 29183 bp, 25 predicted proteins | sample 1559871 | NCBI WGS metagenome assembly PPYF01 (sample SAMN08240021, study PRJNA423297) | Human gut metagenome, whole genome shotgun sequencing project.
ATATTTATGTATGAGATTTTTTCTCAAAAAAATAGCGATAAAATGTGAGAAAAAATCTCATAAAAAAAGAAAAGCAAAGGAGAAAATAGGAATAGAAAAAATAGGAGAAGGAGAGAAAAAAGAAAGAGAGAATAAGAAAATAAAAAAGAGCTGCGGCACGTAGAACAACAGAGAGAATATTTATAAAATATTCAAAAAGTGTTTAGCGCCACAGCTCAGAGAAGAGTACTAGATAAAAAATATCTTTGCGGTTTCTAAGATTTTATCTGGTTCTTCTATATGAGGCAAATGTTTTTGGTGAGGTAAAAGCTCATATTCAATAGAAGGATTGATGGAAGTATATAAGGCGATACTTTCTTTTGCCCGGTTTTCTTCATTGCCTTGGAGGATATAGATACTGTTGTTGATTTTTTGAAGAGCCTGAGCAATATTGCAGTATAAATACTTTCCTTTCAGACTGGCAAGAAGATACTTGCCGTTTCCCTGATCTAAATGAGCGGATTCGTAATAAGCATCCATAAGATCTAAATCATAATGGAATGGATTGTGAAGATAATGCTCAGTGAACTGTAAATCAATATTGCCTCTTGCCATAATAAAATTATACAATAGAGTACCAATCAGGGGCAATTCTAAAATAAACTTGGCTGCTTTTGATTTTTTTGTGGGAACCTGATTCAGTACAGCAAGATCTTCAGGGTTGATCATCAGAACACGATTGATGATGGTTTCATCATTTCGACACGCCATAACAGCAAAAGAACCAGATAAACCACTGGTAATAACATCTGTTTTCTTTTTAATTACATTGTGAATGAAATCTGTTATCAACTGAACGTATAAAAAGTTTGTATAGGTAATTTTTGGACGGTCGGAACAGCCACAGCCTAATAAATCAATGGAGTATACTGTGTGATCAACAGCCAAAGCATCACAGAGATACTTCCATTCATCGGTACTACAGCAGGGAGAAACATCATGAATTAGAAGAAGGGGAGAACCACTTCCTTGTATTTTGTAATGAATCTTTCCAAAACGCCAATCATAGTATTTCTCGGATTTCCCTTTCAACAAATTCTTGATAACCGCAGAGGCAGAAATAGCCTTATTTATAAAGAAAATAGATGTAGATGTCAGGCTGATCAGGGCACTGACAGTAAGCAATCGATGTTTGTTCTTTTTCATGAAATGCAACCTCCTTACATTTAAAAAATGATATTAAAATCAAAAGTATACCTTTATTATAAGCCATTTTGGAAAGGTATACAATGAAATTTTTTCTTAAAAGGTAATAGTTCAATAAATAGCTCAGCCCGTGCTATTCATAATACTGACTACGTGTTTGGCATGGTTGGTACCAATGTTTTGCTCATAACCGGTTCAAATTGTCACCTTAAAATTTGGTGGTATGGACATTTGTTATATATGATAAAATGTTTCACGTGAAACATTTGTGAACACGGAATACTTTTATGATAAATCTTTTTGGGGTTCCAGCACGATAAGTGTTGAAAAAAACAAATAATTCAGAAGAGAAACTTGTTTGATACGATGGAAATGTTTTACAACTATAAAAAAGTTTCACGTGAAACATTTTTATGGAATTATATCTGTACAGGTGTTATAATGAAAAAGCAGTAGAACCATTCAATGTTATGTTTTGATATAAAATAATTAGAAGTATGATTTGACAAGTGTTAAATGAGTGAGAATTTTATAAGAAAGGAGAGCGTAACGTGGGCAGAGTAATAGCCATTGCAAATCAAAAGGGGGGTGTGGGAAAATCCACAACTGCCATTAATTTATCTTCTTGTCTGGGAGAAACAAAAAAGAAAGTTCTTGTGATTGATATGGACCCACAGGGAAATACCACCAGTGGACTTGGTGTCGAAAAAGAAGTTTTAGACAGTACAGTATATGAATTGCTTCTTGGAGAGTGCGATTTGAGTGATTGCCTGATTGAGCTGAAATATGAAGGTGTTGCTTTGATTCCGTCTAATGTAAATTTAGCAGGTGCGGAGATTGAGTTGATTGGAATTGAAAATAAGGAATTTGTTTTACGGGATCAAATAGCACAGGTAAAAGAGCAGTATGATTTTATTATCATTGATTGCCCGCCGTCTTTAAATATGTTGACTATCAATGCTATGACAACGGCAGATACGGTTCTGGTTCCTATCCAATGTGAATATTATGCGTTGGAGGGATTGTCTCAGTTGATGCACACGATAGAATTGGTGCAGGAGAGACTTAACCCGGATTTGGAGATGGAAGGTGTTGTATTTACCATGTATGATGCAAGAACAAATCTGTCTCTTCAAGTGGTGGAAAATGTGAAAAGCAATTTAAATCAAACAATTTATAAAACCATTATACCGAGAAATGTTCGCCTGGCAGAAGCCCCAAGTCATGGAATGCCAATTAATTATTATGATGGTAAATCTTCCGGAGCAGAAAGCTATCGTTTGTTGGCTGAGGAAGTTATACATAGGGGGGATGAGGAATGGCAGTAAAAAAAGGTGGTTTAGGGAAAGGGTTGGATTCTTTGATTCCGTCTGGCAATCCGAGAGGGAAAAAATCAGTAGTATCGGCAGAACAGAATACAGAAAAAAGGGAAGTTGTAGAAAAAATTGTTGAGAAGATTGTAGAAAAGCCGGTGGAGATGAAAGTTAAAATCGGAGAAGTGGAACCAAACAGGGAACAGCCGAGAAAAAAATTCGATGAGGATGCATTGCTGGAATTATCGGAGTCAATCAAACAGTTTGGGATCTTACAGCCGTTGCTGGTACAAAAGAAAGACGGATATTATGAGATTATTGCTGGTGAAAGAAGATGGAGAGCAGCAAAACTGGCCGGGGTCAAAGAAGTTCCGGTTATTGTGAAGGATTTTACCAGTCAAGAAATTGTAGAAATTTCTTTGATTGAAAACATACAAAGAGAAGATCTGAATCCGATAGAAGAAGCGCTGGCATATAAACGCCTGATGGAAGAATTTCGTTTAAAACAGGATGAAATTGCGGAACGGGTATCGAAGAGCAGAACTGCCGTTACAAACTCTATTCGATTGCTGAAATTGGATGAAAGGGTACAGCGAATGGTGGTCGATGAGATGATTTCCACAGGACATGCCCGGGCGTTGCTGGCAATAGAAGATGGGGATGATCAATACACAATAGCCATGAAAATCTTTGATGAAAAGCTTAGTGTAAGAGAAACGGAAAGATTGGTGAAAAATCTGCAAAATCCAAAACCGAAAAAAGAAAATGTGGCGGATACGCAGATGGAAGTTATTTATCATCAATTAGAAGAAAAAATAAAATCTATCGTCGGCACAAAAGTTTCTATTCATCAGAAAAATAATCAGAAGGGGAAAATAGAAATAGAGTATTATTCGCAGGCTGAATTGGAACGATTGATTGAAATGTTTGAATCCATAAGATAAGGGAGTGTAATATGAGTGATTTTTTTGAAAAAATCGGAATTGATCTGGGTATTCTGGTATTGATGTTGATGGTACTTGTCTTGATTCTGATTGTGATCATTTTGAATATGTCTCTGGGTATCCATCGCTTAAATCGCAAATATGCGATGTTTATGAAAGGTGCGGATGGGCAGAGCCTGGAGAGGGTATTTAACCAGAAATTGAAAGAGGTGGACCGCTTACTGGCGGCAAACGATGATAACAGCGCAGAGATCAGAATTTTGAAAAAAGAAATAGGAAAAAGTCTCACGAAGTATGGAATTGTGAAGTATGACGCTTTTGATGATGTGGGAGGAAAACTCAGCTTTGCTTTGGCAATGCTGGATCGAAAAAACACGGGATTTATCCTGAATGCAATCCACAGCCGAGATAATTGTTTCTTCTATATAAAAGAGATTGTCAACGGAGAATCCTATATACTGCTGAGTTCAGAAGAAATGGATGCCTTGCGTCAGGCAGTACGTTTTGGAGAGACAGAGTTATAAAATTTTTAATTGATAAAAATCCCTAAAAATAGGTGATTCCTACTTTTAAGGGTTGAAAAAAAGGCAATACTAGTATAAAATAATTTAATCGTAAACATGCTCTTAGAACAAGGGAGGGAATTATGTTAGATATAAAATTTGTCAGAGAAAATCCAGAAGTGGTTAAAGAAAATATCAAAAAGAAATTTCAGGATCAGAAGCTGCCTTTGGTAGATGAGGTGATTGCACTGGATCAGGAAAACAGGAATATTAAACAGGAAGTAGAAGGGCTTCGTGCTAATAAAAATAAAATTTCCAAACAGATTGGTGCGCTGATGGCTCAGGGAAAAAGAGAAGAAGCGGAAGAAGTGAAAAAAGAGATCGCAGCTTCCGGCGCTCGTATCGAAGAGCTGTCTGCAAGAGAAAAAGAAGTGGAAGAAAAACTTCGAAGAAATATGATGACGATCCCGAACATTATTGATCCGTCCGTTCCGATTGGAAAAGATGACAGTGAAAATGTGGAAGTGGAGCGTTTTGGAGAACCAGTTGTTCCGGATTTTGAAATTCCTTATCATGCAGAGATCATGGAATCTTTTGATGGCCTTGATCTTGACAGCGCAAGAAAGGTTGCGGGAAACGGATTTTATTATCTGATGGGAGATATTGCCCGGATTCATTCTGCCGTGATTTCTTACGCAAGAGATTTTATGATCAATAAAGGATTTACTTACTGCGTGCCGCCATTTATGATCCGCAGCGATGTAGTTACGGGCGTTATGAGCTTTGCTGAGATGGATTCCATGATGTATAAGATCGAGGGAGAAGATCTGTATCTGATCGGAACCAGTGAGCATTCTATGATCGGTAAATTTATCGATACGATTCTTCCAGAAGAGACTCTGCCCAGAACATTGACCAGTTATTCACCATGCTTCCGTAAGGAAAAGGGAGCACATGGACTGGAAGAGAGAGGCGTATATAGAATTCATCAGTTTGAAAAGCAGGAAATGATCGTGGTCTGCAAACCGGAAGAAAGTAAAATGTGGTTTGAAAAATTGTGGCAGAATACAGTAGAACTGTTCCGTTCATTGGATATTCCGGTACGAACGCTGGAATGTTGTTCTGGAGATCTGGCAGATCTGAAAGTAAAATCTATTGATGTGGAGGCATGGTCTCCAAGACAGAAAAAGTATTTTGAAGTGGGAAGCTGCTCTAATCTGGGAGATGCGCAGGCAAGAAGATTAAAAATTCGTGTAAATGGTGAAAATGGTAAGTACTTTGCGCATACATTAAATAATACAGTAGTAGCGCCACCGAGAATGCTTATTGCTTTTCTGGAAAACAATCTGAACGCAGATGGAAGCGTAAGTATTCCGAAAGCATTACAGCCATACATGGGCGGTATGGAAAAAATTGTTCCTTCTAAATAGGAAACACACTGAAAAAAGTGATGTAAAGAATGGGAAGAGAGGAGGTGCCTTTATGCATAGTTATCTTCGCGCCGTTGGATTTTCAGAGCTTCAAAATAGAAAGGATCTGGAAGTGATCTTACGGGAAGTGATACGGTCTTATGATTCAAAAATGGTCGTAGATGAGGGAAATAATCGAGTATTTGCGGAAATTTCCAAGTCTTTTGGATATGATACTGGAATAACCGTTTGCGGAGAATATGATGAGAATGATGAATTTCAAATGGAGTATTATTTTCCGTATTTCCGTGGAACGGGAATCAGTACAGGTGAGGATGTCATCATAGAACAGCATGCGGAGAAGGAATGTTTTTCCGGTGCCTGTGATGATGTACGCATAGGGGTAACTCTGATCTTTTATCTTGCCAACGCAGGAGAATATCTGAATCGAAAGTATAAAGGGATTTTGGGACAGACGAGAAGTACGCTGACCCTTTCCGCATTGTCTACAGAGGGAAAGATATTGCTTCCGATCAAGAAAGATGTGCGACAGAAGGAAAAAGACCAACAGACGACCAAAAAGCGGGCGCAGCTGATCAACGAGGCGCGAAAAGGCAATGAAGAAGCCATGGAAAGCCTGACGATGGAAGATATGGATACATATTCCATGATATCCAGAAGAATCGTAGATGAGGATATCTTTTCTATTGTAGACACGCATTTTATGCCGTATGGAATGGAATGCGATCGATATAATGTGTTGGGAGAGATTACGGATGTATTGATGGAGGAAAACACATTGACGGGAGAATATGTGTATCAATTATCTTTGAAATGTAATGATCTCAACTTTGATGTATGCATTAATCAGAAAGACCTTCTGGGTGAGCCGGAGATAGGAAGGAGATTTAAGGGGATTATCTGGCTGCAGGGAACGATTAATTTTTAGGTTGGAAAAATGGTTGTTTTTTTGCATGGGATATAGTAGAATAGAGAGGTAATGTTTGTCTCTGTAGCTCAGTGGATAGAGCGATGCCCTCCTAAGGCATGTCAGCGGAGGTTCGACTCCTCTCAGGGACGGTAATTGAAGCGTTCGATGGTTTTTGAAATGCAGACCATGGGACGCTTTTTTTGATAAGAGAACAAGATACCAGACGATAGAAGTTGAATATTGGGATATGAATTGGAAGAAACAGATGAATTATATAAGGTTTTACTCGGCAAAGGGTATCCGAAAGAACTCAGTGCAGAAATAGCCTATAAGAATTTGAATACAGATTATACAGCAACCAGGATGTTGGGATAAATGGTATTCCGGCACCTAGAAGCGGCAGTATAGAGCAGAATGGTTCTACGATGGCGGAACAAATTGGCGGTCAGATTTTTATTGATTCGTGGGGACTTGTCTCTCCTGGAAATCCAGAACAGGCAGCGAAGCTCGCGGAACAGGCAGCTAGTGTTACACATGGAGGTAACGGTGTATATGGTGGAATATACGTTGCCTGCTGCATTAGTCTGGCTTTTGTGGAAAAAAGCATTCGAGAGATTCTTGAGCATGCACTTCAATATATTCCTAATGATTGCGAATATGCCCGCGTAGTCAATGCGGTTATGAAGTTTTATGATGAACATCCTGAAAACTGGCGTGACTGTTTCAATTATATTTTTGAGAACTTCGGTTATGATAAATATCCTGGAAATTGTCACATCATACCTAATGCTGCAGTTATGGTTCTTTCTATGTTGTATGGACGTGAAGATTTTTCGGATACGCTCAATATCTGTAATATGTGTGGTTGGGATACAGATTGCAATGTTGGTAATGTAGGTACGATCATGGGGGTATTTGCGGGTATCAGTGGAATTGATTACGACAAATGGGTAAAACCGATTAATGATTTTCTTGCCTGCTCAAATGTTGTTCCTTCTTTGAATGCGGTTGATATTCCGTTTGGCGCCAGTTATTTCGCAAAGATGGCTTATATCTTGGTCGGAGAAGAAATACCAGAGACTTGGAATACAATTTTGAATGAAAGAGTTGATAGCTGCCATTTCGAATATCCGACCAGCACACATGCGATTCGAAGCCGTTCGCAGGGAAGATGCTATATCCATAATACTGACGAACAGGCTTATACGGGGAAACGTTCACTTAAGTTGACGGCGGTGACGTCATCTGGAGAGGAGAGTTTCTTCTACAAACAGACTTATTATAGTTCTGAGGATTTCGACGATTCGCGTTACGATCCATTCTTTGCTCCGTTGATTTATCCTGGACAGACGGCACATCTGAGTGTACTGCCAACTTCTGGGGAAGAAATGATTACTACAGCGCAAATTTATGCCAAAAATGGAGTAACAGGAGAAATAATCCGTGGGGAAAAAGTGAAAGGTGATGGCGCTTGGCACAAGCTTTCTTTACGGATTCCTGGTGGACAGACAGATTATATCAGTGAAGTTGGCGTTATTCTTTGCGGTATAGCTTCAGGATTTGCTATGGGAAATGTATCAGCATATATCGATGACCTGTATTTTGATGGTAATCCAGATTATAGTTTGAATTTTGAAAAGATGCAGCTTGATTGCTGGAATAATATGCATCAGGAGGTTCCACAGTTCGCAAAACTCAAGGGGCACAGCTATTTGGATGGATCATATCTGAGCCTTTCATGCACAGATTTTGCAGAAATGTATACGGGACATCATTTATGGAAAGATTATGGAGTAACAGCTATTTTGAAGCCTGTAACCGGTACAGAGCACTTTGTAAATATCAGAGTTCAGGGTGCTATGCGTAGTTATGCTGCCGGTTTCTCGGATAATAATAAGTTGGTTTTGCGAAAGAATTATTACGGATATACTATACTGTGTGAGACAGATTTTGCATGGAAAATCAATGAAGAGTATAAGCTTTCACTGAAAGCTGATGGTTCAACGCTTAGTGTATCAGTAAATGATAAAGAGTATCTGACTTTTACGGATTCCAATATGCCGTTGCTGACTGGTTGTGCAGGTATATCTGTTGAGCAAGGGAGCCATTGCTTATATCGTGATATTGCAATAACTGGAAAGGAGTAGAATTGACATGAAAAAAATACTCGTGATTGGCAGCATGAATATGGATTTTGTTGCCGGCGTATCACACATACCAACGTTAGGTGAAACTGTTTTGGCTGACAATTTTGAACTTGTACCCGGTGGAAAAGGCGCTAATCAGTCCTATGCCATCGGGAAAATGCATGGAAATGTGGCTATGCTTGGGATGGTGGGACAGGATACATATGGCGAAAGGTTATGTGAGAATCTAAAGAGTGTTGGAGTTGATGTTACCCGTGTACGCAAGTTGAGTGGTGTGTCTACAGGAATTGCTGTTATTGGTGTAATACCTGAAGGAGACAATAGCATATTGGTAATTCCGGGCGCAAATGCGTATGTAGATAAATCATATGTTATGGAAAATATGGATCTGTTTGAATCGAGTGATATTATCGTAGTGCAGCTAGAAATTCCTCTGGAAACAGTAATGTATGTGGTGAAAGAAGCTCGAAAAAGAGGAAAAACAGTAATACTTGATCCGGCACCTGCAATATCTGATTTACCTGATGAGTTGTTTTCTTGTGTGGATGTGATTAAGCCGAATGAAACAGAACTTGCCATTTTGGTACAAGATTTCAGTTCTGAGGAAAATTTGTGTGCAAATGCTGAGTTATTACAGCGCAAAGGTGTAAAGAACATAGTTGTTACGTTGGGAGGGGAAGGTTCTTATCTTTTAAAAGAGGATCATACAGAAAAAAGACTGTATGCTGATAAGACAGTTCATGTGGTAGATACCACTGCTGCCGGAGATAGCTATGTGGCCGGTTTAGCGGTTGCTTTATCACGAGGGGATTCTTTGGACGAAGCAGTGGAACTGGCCAGCAGAGTTTCCAATATTGTGGTAACACGTAAAGGCGCTCAGACTTCAATTCCTTCTTTTGAAGAACTTACAAAAATGTCTCAATAGCGATTAGATTGTTTATCATTCTCGAATGCTTGAATGATGGCAAATATAGATGGTAATTAAAGTGTTCCATGGTTTGTGAAAATTCAGACCATGGAACATTTTTATATTACAACAGGGAAAAGTCAGACGAGCGCTATTGGAAAGTCAAATCAGTTATAGAATAAAATAGTAGATGATTCTATAATTCATATATCAAAGATAGTACGACAGGATATGTGAAAAGGAGAGAAAAACATGAGGAAAAAAGTTTTAGCAGGCGTTCTTGCAACTGTGATGACATTTTCTATGGCAGCATGCGGAGATACGGGGGTTGCTTCAAATTCCAGTGCAAAATCAGGAGATGATTCGTCAGAAAATGGGGGAGATCCATACACTGTAACATTGGTATTACAAGGTAGTACACAACCGGATGAGGAACGGATTGAGAAGAAAATTAATGAAATTTTGGAGCCAGAGTTGAATGCGAATCTTGACATTGTTGTTCTTCCGTGGGCAAGTGCAACACAGCAGCTGCAGCTGATGCTTTCTGGTGATGAGAAAATTGATCTTTTCTATACAAATGCAACAAATGCAATTCAGTATATGCATTCTGGCCAGATTATTGATATGTCTGAATTAATTGATCAATATGGAACAAATATGAAAAGTATTTACGGAGAAGATATTGTAAAGACAAATAATGTAGACGGATTTGTTTATGGACTGCCTAATCAGATTGAACGAGGAAGTATTCCGGCGGTCTTTATGAGAAAGGATCTTGTAGAAAAATATAATATTAATACAGATGATATCAAAGAACCTAAAGACATGGAAAAAGTGTTTGAAATTGTACAAAATGGAGAACCAGATATGACTATGCTGTATTCTACCAGCGAAGGCGATACTCCTTTAGGACGATTATTCCGTGGAGATGGACTCGGAGATGCGAGTTTTGGCGTAATTATGGATCAAACAAATAGCACAAAAGTAGAAAATTATTTCGCAACAGATTGGTTCAAAGATACGGCTACGATGTTGCATGATTGGTATAAAAAGGGATATATCAGTCAGGATGCTGGAACAAACACGGAAAATTGGAGAACGGTATGTAAAGCAGGAAATTTATTTTCGATTTTTTTCTCATATCATCCGGGAACCCCTGTTGAGTTTGAAAGCTCTACCGGTTATGAATTTGAAATTGTGCCGTTTTATGATGAACCTATTGTTAATTCATCTTCTTATGGCGGAGTTATTTTTTCGTTAGCGCAAAATTCTGAGAATCCAGAAAAAGCAATGCAGGTACTTGATTATATTTACGGAAGTCCAGAGGTAATGAATCTTCTAAATTGGGGTGAAGAGGGAATAGATTATGTGGTAGAAGATGAAGAAAATGAGATTATTAATTATCCAGATGGAATAACAGCAGATAATGTAGGATATAGTTTGAATCTCGGGTGGGAACTTCCTAATCAGTTTATTGCATACAAGTGGAGTGGATCAGATCCTCAATTATGGGATAAAATGCAAGACTTTAATGCATCAGCTAAAAACTCTAAAGCAGTTGGTTTTGCTTTTGATAATAGTGAATACACGAATCAGATTGCTGCATTGACGAATATTGTGAAGCAATATAATGGCGCATTGTGCAGTGGTTCGGGAGATCCGGAAGAGTTGATTCCACAGCTTCTGAAGGAACTGGAAGATGCTGGGATAAATGATGTTATTGCAGCAAGACAAAAGCAGTTGGATGAATTTCTTGCAAATAAATAATTCTCAAAAAGAAAAACTGTGTTGGAATACATAGTTTAAATAAAAAAGTAATAGAAGGAGCTGTTTAAAGCGACAGCTCCTTTTTATAAAAGTCTCATAGAAGGAGAAAAGCCTTATGAAAAAAGCAGGGGTAAAAAAAGAAAAAAAGAAACATGTGTTAAAAAAATACGGACCGCTTTATCTGATGATGCTTCCGGCACTTCTATATCTTTTGATTAATAATTATATACCAATGGCGGGTATGATAATTGCGTTTAAAAAACTAAATTTTGCAAAGGGAATTTGGGAAAGTCCCTGGGCGGGATTGGAGAACTTCAAATTTCTTTTTTCATCAAAAGATGCTTTTGTGATTACACGGAATACTTTATTATATAATATTGCTTTTATTGTTGTGAATATGGTTGTCGGAATTGCAATTGCAATTTTAATCTGTGAAGTAAAAAGTAAAAAATTGAAGAAAGTCTATCAGAGTGCTATTTTACTTCCATTTCTGATGTCTATGGTTATTTTGAGCTATATTGTTTATGCTCTGCTAAGTGCAGAAAATGGTTTGGTAAATAATTCGATTTTGCCTTTTTTCCATATAGATCCTATACAGTGGTATCAGAAACCAAAATATTGGCCAGCAATTCTGATCATTGCGAACTGTTGGAAAGGGGTTGGGTATGGATGCTTGATTTATATTGCATCTCTGATTGGCATTGATCCATCTTATTATGAGGCAGCAAGATTGGATGGAGCAAGTAAATGGCAGGAGATTACAAAAATCACATTGCCATGTCTGGTACCGACTATTATCACGCTGCTACTTCTTAGTGTTGGCAGAATTTTTTACTCTGATTTTGGGCTATTTTATCAGGTACCAATGAACTCAGGAGTTTTGTTCCCTGCCACAAATGTTATAGATACCTATGTATATCGTGCGCTGATTGAACAGGGAAATATCAGTATGTCTTCGGCGGCCGGTGTGTATCAGTCCCTGGTGGGATTTGTTATCGTAATGGTGAGCAACTGGATTGTCCGTAAAGTAGATAAAGATCAGGCATTATTCTAGGAGGGTGGAATCATGACGAATTCAAAAAAAGCAAAATGTTTCCAGATTTGGATTAATGTAGTACTTATAATAATTACATTAGTCATTGTACTGCCATTTTTATTGGTGTTTATTTCTTCTTTGACGGATGAAAATACTTTGATTCGAGATGGATATTCTTTTTTTCCGGAAAAGTTTAGTTTTTATGCATATTCCTATATTATCCGTCAGGGTGAAAAAATCTTACGAGCGTATGGAATTACTATTTTGGTAACGATTGTAGGAACAGCTGCTAACATTGCAATGTCTTCTCTTTTGGCGTATCCGTTATCTGTAAAAGAGTTACCATATAGAAGAGGAATTACATTTTTTGTGTTTTTTACAATGCTGTTTAATGGTGGATTAGTACCAACTTATTTGATGTATGTAAATTATTTTCATATCAAAAATACAATTTGGGCTTTAATTGTCCCCGGATTTCTATTAAGCGCCAATAATGTTTTGATGATCAGGAGTTATTTTAACACTAGTATTCCAGAGGCGCTGTTTGAAGCTGCTAAGATTGATGGCGCTGGGCATATGAAAATTTTTACCAGCATTGTACTTCCTCTTGGAAAACCAATTTTGGTGACGATGGGGTTGTTTTCTGCGCTTGCTTATTGGAATGACTGGACAAATGGTTTATACTATCTGTCAGGAAATGATGGTCAGAAACTTTATAGTATTCAAAATTTATTAAATCAGATGATTACTGATATCCAGTATCTTGCAAGTGGAAAGGTAACCGGAAATATCGGGGCAGAGGTGGCAAAATTGCCTACGACCTCAATTCGTATGGCTATTGCATTTATCGCTATGCTGCCGTTGTTTATTATCTATCCGTTCCTGCAGAAATATTTTGCAGAAGGTATCACACTTGGAGCTGTAAAAGGATGATTTTATGACAAAAGATAGTAGAAAGACAACGCTCGCACAACAAAGTCGCTATTTGCTGTGTATGCTTTTGGTTATGTTTCTGCTTTTTTTGGGAGGAGGGGGATTCCTTTTGAACCGAACGCAGGAACAGGTTTATGAACAGATGAGAGAACTTTCAAAATTGTATACAGATGAGCTGGATAATCGCTTTTTACGAATTAGCCGAAATTTATTTTCTACTGTGATGGACAGCTCTAATCCAGATTCTTCGTTCTGGAAATATATGAATTTGATGGAGAAAGATCAATATGAGGAATATGTTATTGGACAACTGAGAAATCGCTATGTATCTGCAGCATGGGATTTTGGTACAGACTATAATATTTTTCTTTATACGGAAAAAGATAATAATTTATATCAGTTGAGTATTTCTTCAGATGGAAGTTATCAGATTGATTCTTATCTTCAAGAAGCTATGAAACAATGGATTAAAAGCTTGAATCAGCAGACATATACAATCAAGAAAAAATGGAGTGTTGTGCGTTGCGGCGATGATACCTATATGTTTAAAATGGCACAGAATAAAGGAGTTGGGCTTGGCTGCTATGTCAATTTGAAGACGATTTTAGAGCCATTTTCCCAGCTCTCTCTTGGAAGAAGCGGTTATGTAAGTTTGGTAAATCAGAATGGTGATAGTATTGGAATGCTGACGGAAAATGGAATTTTGACAGAAAGTCAGCAGATGAATACGGATGAATACACTTTTTGTCAGGCGCTTTCTCAGGCTCCTTTTGAAATAAGGACTAAAATTTCCTGGACAGGTGTTCTGAATTTAATGACGGGAAGTGTTTTTGTGTTTTTTCTAATTGCGTTTTTGTTGATGGCAGTGGGAGCTATTCTTTTGTTTCAGCTGGAAAAGAAAATTTTGCATCCGGTAATGCTTTTTACAGAAAATCTGCAAAAGTATGATCATGGAGATTATACATATCAGATGTCAGAAGAAAATTTGGTAGAATTGGAACAGATTGACGATAAATTTCGCAATATGATCCACCAGATAAGAAAGTTGAAGATTACTCTGTATGAACGTGAATTGGAAAAGCAGAAGATAGAGATGGACTATCTGAAAATCCAAATCCGACCACATTTTTACATGAATTGTCTGAATTTTATCTACAGTATGATTGACTTTGGGCAGTATGATCATGCAAAAACAATGAGTCGTATAACATCAGATTATCTTGCATATATCTTCCGCAATACAAACGATATGGTTCCGGTGAGAGCAGAGATGAATCATTGTGAAAACTATCTTAAAATTTTATTGCTGCGTTATCCAGAAAAATTTACATATTACATGGAAGTTCATGAAGAAGTAAAAGATACCGTGATTTTTCCGTTTTTGATTCAGGTCTTTGTGGAAAATTCTGCAAAACATGTATTAACATTGGAAAGAAGTTCTCTCATTTCAGTAACGGTTTATCCGGAAGACCGGGAAGAAGAGAAGTACGTGAATATTTATATTTCTGATACAGGAAATGGATTTCCAAAGGAAACGATGGAAAAATTGCAAAAGAGAGAGGATATTTCTGAAAATGGAAAACATATAGGAATTGCAAATTGCTTAAAACGTTTTCACTATTATTATGGGGATAAAGGAGAAATTTATTTTGATAACAGCCCACTTGGAGGAGCTGTAGTAGATATTCATATTCCATACAATACAGGAGAGAAGAAAAATGAAGCTATTACTCGTGGATGATGAAGAATATGTTATTGATAGTATTAAAAGAAATCTGGATCTGGAAGAGGCTGGTGTGGATGAAGTTTATACGGCATATTCTGTGCAGCAGGCAAAAAATATCATGGAAATGGTTAATATAGATATTGTAATTAGTGATATTGTGATGCCTGGTGGTACGGGTTTTGAGTTCGTGGAATGGGTAAGACGTCAGAAGTTAAAGGTACAGGTTATTTTTTTGACGAGTTATGCAGAATTTGATTATGCAAGAAGGGCGATTCAGTTAAACAGTGTTGAGTATTTGTTAAAGCCTATTGATTTTGAGAAATTAAAACAAGCGGTTTGTCAGGCAGCAGAGGTAGTAATAAAAGAGAAGGAGATGCGAGATTTACGGCAGGAAAGTATCAAATGGGGGAGAAACAAGAAAATATTGCAGAAGGATATTTGGAAAACCGTGTTAAAATATGGATTTTCTGAAGAAAAATTCTGTGAAACAGCGCTACAGCGTCAGCTTCATTATGAACCGGGACATTATTTCAGACTGATTTGTCTGACTCCAGAAGGAAAGATCAGAAAGCGTGAAGAATGGGACGTTGAGACTATGGAATTTGTCATTGAAAATGTAATGTCTGAACTGTATGAAGGAACAGAGATTATAGTAGATACGGTTTTTTATCAGGAACCGGGAATTTACTGGATTGTAATGCAGTCCAGTAAAAAAGAATATCCGCAAGAAGATGCGAGCGATAAAGAAATTTTGCAGCAATATGTAAAATGGATGAATGAAAAGATTTGTTCAGAATTTTGGTGTGGGGTTGGATGTTGGGAATCTGTTTTAAAAATTCAGAAGCAGAGTCAAATAATACAAAAGATGTACGAGAGTAGTCTTTCAGTCAGAAATGAGGTGCTGTTTCTTTCCGAATTTCAAACTCCTGAGACGATTTATGAAAACAAGGAATTGGATATATGGAAAATATTACTTTATGAAGAAAAGACAGATGAATTACTAAAACGAATCAGAAAATATCTGGATAGAACGGAACAGGGGGGGATGATTACAAGAATTTTTCTATCAGCGCTTAGAACGGATCTGGTGCAGATGGTTTATGCATGGCTTTCGGAAAGGGAAATAAAAGCAAATGCACTTTTTTCAGATGCTGAGATGGAAAAGCTGCAACGTGATGCTCTTAGTGGTCGAGATCAGATGATAGAATATGCAAAAATGCTTGTTCAGAAAGCAATTCAGTATAAGCAGTACATTAATAAGTCGGACTCTGTTATGAGTCAGGTCTGTGCATATATTGATGCGCATTATCGGGAAGAGATTCACAGGGAAGAACTTGGAGAGTTGGTCTTTTTGAATACGGATTATTTATCTCGGATATTTAAAAAAGAAAAAGGAATTTCAATTAGTACTTATATTATACAAAAAAGAGTTGAAGAGGCAAAAAAACTTTTAACGCAGAGTACATTACCAATTAATACGGTATCGTTATATGTGGGATATAGCAATTTTTCATATTTTACAAAGATGTTTAAAGAAAATACAGGGTATGCGCCACTGGAATACAGGAGAAACTTCAGTGAAAAGTAAAATATAAGAGTCGAGGAGAAAAAAGATGGAAGAACAAAAATTGAAAGAACTTTTGGCAGATATGACGCTGGAAGAAAAAGTGAATCAGATGAGTCAGGTTGTGGGTGCATTTTTTAACACAGATATGGATATTACTGCGATGGGTCCCATGGAGGAAAAAGGTTTTACATCGGAAAATGTAGCGTTATCTGGCTCTCTTCTGGGTTCTATGGGGGCGGAAACACTGAAAAAAATCCAGAAAGATTTTATAGAGCAGCATCCTCATCACATTCCGATGTTGTTTATGCTGGATGTTATCAATGGGTTTAAAACAATTTTTCCGATCCCTTTAGGTCAGGGAGCAACTTTTGAGCCGAAGCTTTCTGAAAAATGTGCGGCTGTTGCAGCAAAAGAAGCGGCTGTTTCTGGCATTCATGTGACTTTTGCACCTATGACGGATTTGGTACGTGATGCGAGATGGGGGCGTGTGATGGAATCTACAGGCGAAGATCCGTATTTGAACAGCTTGTTTTGTGCAGGAATGGTTCGTGGATTTCAGGGAAATGATTTGAGAGAGCCGTATAAGATTGCTTCTTGTGTAAAACATTTTGCCGGGTATGGTGCGCCGACTGCAGGAAGAGATTACAATACGGTAGAACTTTCTGAACATACATTCCGTGAGTTTTATCTGCCTTCTTATCAAGCAGGAATTGACGCTGGCGCAGCAATGGTAATGTCTTCGTTTAATACGGTAAATGGAGTTCCGGCAACTGGAAACAAAAAATTGATGCGGCATATCCTAAGAGAAGAGATGGGATTTGATGGTGTGTTGATTTCCGATTGGGCAGCGATTGAGGAGCTTATCTGTCATGGCTATTGCCAAAATCGTGAAGAAGCCGCAATTCGTTCTGCAGAAGCAGGAATTGACATTGACATGATGACAGGTATTTATTGCGAAAATCTTTGTCAGCTTGTGCAGGAAGAAAAAGTTTCAGAGAAATTGATTGATGAGTCTTGTATGCGGATCTTGAAATTGAAAAATAAATTGGGCTTGTTTGAAAATCCATATAAAGATGCGGATGAAATAAAAGAGAAAGAAATCATTCTTTGCAAGGAACATCGAGATCTGGCAAGAGAGGCTGCGAGGAAATCGTTTGTATTATTAAAAAATGAAGATAAGCTTCTGCCTCTTGATCAAGAGAAAAAAATTGCATGGATTGGACCGTATGTTCACAGTAGAAATTTGATGGGATCCTGGTCTTTTATTGGGGAGGCAAGAGATATAACTAATCTGGAAGAGGCGGTTAAAGAAAAAGTAAAGACAGAAAATATGAGTTTTTATTCCGGGTCACCTATGCTTGGGTCTGATATACATTTAGAGGGATTTGGCGAGACAATAGAGCAGTCTTATACGAAGGAAGAAGAGAAACTTATGCTTCAGGAGGCAGTATGTGCAGCAAAAGAGGCAGAACTGGTAGTACTTGCTATTGGAGAAGATCATTTGCAGTCAGGAGAAGCAACGAGTAATTCCAATATTTGCATTCCCGAAATTCAACAGAGATTGCTTGACAGTGTTTTTGAAGTAAACAAAAATATTGTGGTTGTTTTATTTAGTGGGCGCCCACTTGATTTGCGCGATGTTGTTTCGAAGGCAAAAGCTGTTATGGAAGTATGGATGCCGGGAACAGAAGGGGCAAAAGCGATTACAGAGGTTGTTTTTGGTGAATATCAACCAAGTGGAAAGTTACCCATGAGCCTTCCTTATTCTGTAGGACAGGTGCCAATTCATTATAACGAGTATTCTACCGGAAGACCACACATACCGGGAAAGGATAAAGATAGGTTTCGTTCTAAATATCTCGACATTCCAAATGAGCCATTGTTTCCGTTCGGGTATGGCTTAAGCTATACAGAATTTGAAATTTCTGCTATAACAATGGATCGGTCGGAACTTGGTATGAAGGATGAGATTAAAGCTTCCGTAACAGTAAAAAATATAGGGGATAAAGTAGGAACGGAGACGGTGCAGCTTTATATTCACGACGTGGCAGCATCTATTGTACGCCCGGTTAAAGAGTTGAAAGATTTTCAAAAAATAACTCTTCAACCGGGAGAAGAGAAGAAAGTTGTATTTACCATTAAAGAAGAAGAACTTCGTTTTTTGACGGAAAAAGGATGTGTGGAAAGTGAAGATGGCGTATTTGAAGTTTTTATAGGAAATGATAGCACAACAAAAAATAAAGGAGAGTTTATACTGAAAAAACATCAGATATAAAGGATGAAATAAACATAATTTGTATTAGTTGAAAGAGATAATAAAAATGGGGAAATAATAAAAGATCAGAAGAACGGGCAGATTTTCCACCCGTTCTTGATTCTTTATAGCCGCCAGAGTACTACCAGTTTCCTTCAAAACTCCAATATTCGCACCATTCCATCTTCTGGAAGATTCACTTCCAGCGCTCCATTTTCTTTATCCCAGACGAGCTTACATTTTTTATCTGCCTTTGGAAATGCAACCGTTACGGTCAGATCTTGCCCCTGGAATTCTTTCAGAGGTAAGAAACATATTTTGTCACCCTTGATATGCCATACGGCAAGGCGATTTTTCTTGCCTCCTTTTAATCCCAGCGCCATCCAGTCATCTCCGTCGCTGGCGAGTCCCAGTGACCAAAACGGCAGACTATGTGGAATTTCCTGCCGGAAGTTTTTATAGTATTCCAGTTCTTCTTTTACAATGGCTTTTTTATCTTCTGTCAAAACGCCCATATGTCCGCTCTGATGGATGCGGAGCAGACAGGAGTTTACGCAGTTGAAGATCGTTTGTTCTTCCGTAGAATCGCTGAGAGGATAGGATCAGATCGCCGCTGCTGCAGTTTTCAATCACGATGTCGGGATATTCTGCAAATATTTCATCCAGCCAAGACAAATATGCCCGATTATGCTCTAACAGTCCATCTCCGGCGCTGTCTGCCTGATACTCCGTTCCCGTGTAGGCATTGATATTGTAATCGATTTTAAAGTAACCGATTCCGTATTCTTGTATCAGACGGTCTATTACACTGCGGGTGTAAGCACGAACATCAGGATTTCGAAAATCCAGTTGATAACGATCGCGGTCTAAAACTACTGTTCCATGTCTTTGGAAAAACCAGCTTTTGTCTGTTGTTTTTGCCAAAGCGCATTGGGTCCCCATCACTTCGATTTCCAGCCAGATTCCCGGTATCATGCCTTTTTGGCGAATATAGTCTGTAACTTCCCTTAGACCGCCGGGAAAGCGCGTGGCAGAGGGCTGCCATTCTCCTACTAATAGAAAATCTTACGGTTTCAGGCACGAATACTGGTTCCAATGCGGAAGTAAAGTTTCCGGGTTCAGTGGCGATGAACGGGGTACAAAAGATTTTTGCAAATGGTTCGGGTACAAAGGAAGATCCATATATTCTCTCTTCCATAGAAGATTTGAAGAAATTTGCCGATACGGTAACAAATACAGGTATTACATATAAAGATCAGTATCTGAAGGTTGCAGAAGGAACTGTTTTTGATTTATCAGCAGAACAGTGGAAATCTATTGGTTCATCAAGCAAAAGGTTCATGGGAACATTCGATGGTAACGGAGCGACGGTAAAAGGCTTAACGGACAGTTTTTTGGCGGTATTGTAGGTTATACAAACAGTTCAAAAGGAACTTGGGTAATTGAAAATTGTAAAAATTACGGTGATATAACCTCTGCGTATTGGGCAGGTGGAATTTCTGGGGGAACAACCAGAGTTACCGTTTCTTCCTGTACCAATGAGGGAAAGATTCAGGGAGAAGAAGTTACCGGAGGTATCATTGGAACTGCCAACAGTGGAACAACTGTTACGGGCTGCGTCAATAAGGGAGATGTAACGGATGCAAAAGGCAGTGCAGGCGGCATTATCGGCGATACAGCAGCGGCAGGAGATACGATTGAAAATTGTTATAATGGCGGAGATATTACAGCGACCGGCGAAAAGCCGGATAGCAAACCGGATAATAAACCGGGGAACGCTGATACCATCCATCCACAGAGCGGGCAAAGTTCTAATGCGGTAGAGACTGGAGATTCCACAAACGTAGTGTTATGGATCACAGTTTTTGTAATCGCAGCGGGAATGCTCGTTGGAGAATTTATCTGTATGAAACGACGTAAAAACAAATAAAAAGCAAAAAGTATGAGAAGATGGGAGTCTGTCGCGTGAAAGATTTATACATTTAATGCGACAGCTCCTGTCTTTTTTATAACCTGATTTTGAATTTTAATGAAAAAGATGTATTTTTTTATTCCATTTTTAGGGCAGGGGTAGTATAATTGCCACAACGTTACTGTGAAGACGCTGAACAGTTACGAGGAATTAAGCGTTAAGCAGGTTAAGTTAGTTGCTTTGGACTTTAGCATGAAAGAAAAGGAGTGGGCGATTATGGAAGACAGAACTGTAGATACCAGCAAAGATAACAAGTTGATTTTGGCGATTTTACAGGAAGAGGATTACGATCAGACAGTAGAGATGTTGAATGAGAAGCATTTCTTTGTGACAAAACTCAGCTCCAGCGGTGGTTTTTTGAAAAAGAAAAATGTTACTATCATGATCGGTGTGGAAGAGGAACGTCTTCCGGAAGTGAGCGCTATTCTGGAAAAATATGCAGGAAGACGCAGGATTACCATGTATACCATGGCGTCCTCAGGCGCAGAGGTACGGGAGATGAATCCCGGCGTGACGATCCCGGTGGAAAAAGAAGTGGGCGGCGTTACCATGTTTACGCTGAGCATGGATGCCCTGAAGAAGTTTTAAGCGGTTGCTTCGAGAACTTGCCGGAGGTTTCTTTTGTTGACTGAATGAATACAATGTTTTATACTTTGTATGATACCAGGGTCAAAAGGTCATAAACCACGTTGTGCTTGCACAAAAGTGGTTTTATGTCTTTATGACCCGCCCCAGCATGAGGATAAAAGTGGGGCGTATGCCCCGCGATATCCGAATATGGGGCAGAATTGTGAGAGTGCGCAGCACGAAACAATTCGTTAGGTATCTTTGACCTCAACATCTTTGTATGGAAATGTCAGAGAGGAACGAAACGGTATGGATTATATAGTCTTTGATCTGGAATGGAATCAGTGTCCCTATGGAAAGGGGCAGGAGAATGAAAGGATTCCTTTTGAAATTATTGAAATTGGCGCAGTAAAATTGAACAGTGAAAAGCAGATCATAGATCAATATCAGGTATTGATCCAGCCGCGTGTATATAAAAAGCTTCATTTTAGAACAAAAGAGATTCTCCATCTGGAGATGGAGGAACTGGAAAATGGCGTGGCTTTTTACAAAGCGATCCGGGAGTTTTTGAAGTGGTGCGGAGAATCGTATCAGTTCTGCACCTGGGGAAATTCTGATCTGTTAGAGCTTCAGCGGAATATGAAGTATTATGGTGTTTTGCAGTTTTTGAAAGGACCGATATCTTTTCTGGATGTACAGAAGCTTTTTAGTCTGGATCTTGAAGATGGAGAGAGCAGAAAATCTTTGGAATATGCAGTAGACTATCTGCATCTGGATAAGCAGCAGGAGTTTCACAGAGCTCTGGCGGATGCCTGGTATACGGCTCGGGTATTTCAAAGGATCAGTGATAAAACAGCAGAGGATTTTTATTCTATAGACTGTTATCAGAATCCTAAGAACAGGGAAAATGAGATTCATGTTCTATATCCTGGATATGAAAAATATATTTCAAGAGAATTTGCAAGTAAGGAAGAAGCAATGCTGGATAAAGAAGTGACCAGCAGCCGCTGCTTTCTCTGCGGAAAGAATGTGCGGAAAAAGATCCGTTGGTTTGCCAACGGACAGAAGAATTATTACTGTCTTGCTTGTTGTCCCCAGCATGGCTGGATGAAGGGGAAGATCCGCATGAAGAAGACAGAGAAGGGAAATGTGTTTGTGGTGAAAACCATGAAGTTCACCGATGAGGCAGAAGCCTTGCAGATCAAAGAAAAGAAAGAAGAGATCAGGAGAAAGAGGAAAGAAAAAAGGAAACAGGAAAAGAGGAATTATAGCGAACGCTGAGAAAAGAGAAGGGGGAAAATATGAAAAAGCAAAGCGGCAACGGACGGGATCAGTTCCGAAGCAGGCTGGGATTTATTATTGCCTGTATCGGCTCGGCTGTAGGTATGGGAAATATATGGATGTTTCCGTATCGTACAGGAACTTTTGGAGGAGCTGCCTTTTTAATCCCATATTTTATTTTTGTGGTTCTTTTAGGATTTTCTGGAGTTATCGGAGAGATGGCTTTTGGAAGAGGCATGAAAACGGGTCCCATGGGAGCGTTTACACAGGCTATGGAACTTCGGTTTGGAAAGAAAGGAAGACTTCCCGGTAAAGTAATTGGCGCAGTTCCGGTGATTGGTTCGTTGGGAATTGCTATTGGTTATTCGGTAGTTGTGGGCTGGTTTTTGAAATATCTGTTCGCGGCAGTGACAGGGACACTTACAAAAGTGGAAGATATGGGCGCATATTTTGGCGAACTGGCGGTGGATTTTGGAAGTGTGGGATGGCAGCTTCTTGGTCTGGGTTTGACATTCATTATTATGATTCTTGGTGTAACTCGGGGAATTGAAAAGATGAATAAGATTATGATGCCTGTATTTTTTCTGTTCTTTGTGATTCTTTTGGTGAGAGTGGTTACTTTACCGGGAGCAACGGAAGGATTTCGCTATATGTTTGTACCCCAGTGGGAGCAGCTGGGAAATGTCAAAACCTGGGTTTACGCACTGGGGCAGGCATTTTTCTCTTTATCGCTGGCAGGTTCAGGAACTATTGTATATGGCAGTTACCTAAAGAAAGATACAGATGTAGTCAGCTGTGCTAAGAATGTGGCGTTTTTCGATACCTGCGCTGCCTTGTTGGCGGGCATGGTGGTGATACCGGCAGTATTTGCCTTTGGTCTGGATGTTTCCAGCGGACCGCCGTTAATGTTCATCACGCTTCCGGCAGTATTTCAGCAGATGCCTTTTGGCGGAGTATTTGCGGTGATTTTCTTTGTGGCGGTTTTATTTGCGGCAATCACTTCTTTGATGAATCTTTTTGAAACGCCGATAGAAGCGCTGGAAAATCAATTAAAGATATCCAGAGGGGCGGCAGTGGCAGTGATTGCGTTGATTTCAGCAGCGGTAGGAATTTTTATTGAAAGCGGAGATTCCGTAGGCGCCTGGATGGATGCAGTATCTATTTATATTATTCCGCTGGGAGCATTGCTGGCGGCAATTATGTTTTTCTGGGTGTGTCCGAAAGGCTATGCCAGAGAACAGGTGGAAGTGGGAAGAGAAAAACCGTTGGGAAGATGGTTTGAGCCGGTGACGAAGTATATTTTTGTGGGAATTACTTTGTTGGTTTATGTGCTGGGGATCTTCTTTGGCGGAATTGGATGAGAATTAATTGAAACATTATCAGTTGCTTTAGAATAATTTGCTAGGAGCCTTCCGTGGAACTCAGTTAATATTAGAGTTTCACGGAAGGTTCTTATTTTTATTGTAATTGCTGGGGAAGTTTAGGGTTTTGATTATAAGGTATTTTAATATCGATGATGGTTCCTTCATCGATACAACTCTCAATGGACAATCCATAATCATTTCCATAATAGCTTTTTATACGTTGGTGAACATTGAGAATTCCTATAAAATGATGATTTTCTTTTACATCAGTAGAACTATTGATATCATTTGCAATAGACGTTGTTTTCCATAATGCAGTAGAGAGTTCTTTTAGGCGTTCAGGAGTTATACCAGCGCCATTGTCTGCTACCAAAAAGTGTAGAATGTTATCACTGAGATTAGCGCTTACGTTTATATAACATCCCGAATCCATTTTTATAAAACCATGTTCAACGCAATTTTCTACTAATGGCTGTAATAAAAAAGCAGGAATTTTTAATGAATAAAATTCCTTTGGAATAGTACAATCAAAAGAAAATTTGTTTGGAAAACGAATATTTAAAATAGTAATGTACCTGTGTAGTTGCTGATTGAGTTTACACAAAATATTCAGAGTGAAAAGCTTTATTTTTTGAAGGAAATTCTTAAAATTAATCGAGAGATTGCAGTAGAAGGGATTAACGGAGAATATGGTTTAAAAGTAGGGAAAAGTATCTTATATGGAAATGAAAATCGATTAATCGGATTGGATGTGGCAAATTATGCAGTTGCAATGACGGCTGCAGCGGCGGATGCAAGAATGGCGGGATGTGAAATGCCTGTCTTTAGTGCAGCAGGAAGTGGAAATCAAGGATTAACAGCGACAGTTCCGGTAGTAGCAGTAGGAGAAAAATTACATATAGCAGAGGAAAATATTTTAAAGGCGACCGCATTGAGTATACTGGTAACTATTCATACAAAACATTATCTTGGAAGACTATCTGTATTATGTGGATGTTCAATTTCAGCAGCGATTGGTGTTGTATGCGGAGTAGTACGTATGTTAGGGGGAAGTTACGAGAAAATGTGCAAAGCTATTTCAACGATGGTTGCAGATATTTCAGGTGTGGTTTGTGATGGAGCAAAAGCAGGATGCGCATTAAAAGTAGCGACTGCAGTGGATTCTGCGATGCGAGCTGCAAATATGGCTATGTGTGGTATTGGAGCTGACAGTAAGGATGGAATTGTTTGTCAGGATGTAGAAAAAACATTGAAAAATTTGGGAACATTAGGGGATTGTGGAATGAGGGCGGCTAATCCTGTAATCTTAGAAATGATGCTGCAAAAACAAAAGGAGCAGTGAAAATAGATATGAAGATTGAATTTCAAAAAGAAGATGCTTTGATATGGGTGAAAGCACATGAGAAAGAAATGGTTGAAGACATTTCTGCGTTAGTTCGAGTTCCAAGTGTTGCTCAGAATGGAACGGAAAAAGAACCTTATGGATTCGAATGTAAAAGAGTATTGACAGAAATGGAGAACATAGGGAAAAGGTACGGGTTTTTAACGAAAAATCATGGAAGTCGTTGTTTGAGTTTAGAATATGGAAAATCAACTACAGAGATTGGTATATGGGGACATTTAGATGTGGTGCCAGCGGGAGATGATTGGTTGTATCCTCCTTTTGAATGTAGTCGAGAAGGAGATTACCTTATTGGCAGAGGTGTTCAAGATAACAAAGGTCCTGTAATTGCAATGCTATATGCAATGCGCTATTTAAAAGAAAAAAATTTTGAACCATCTATAAAATTCAAACAAATATTAGGATGTCAGGAAGAAACGAATATGGAAGATATAGATTATTACCTTTCTCATGAAAGAACTCCTGCATATTCGTTCGTGACAGATTGTGGTTTTCCGGTGTGTTGTGGAGAAAAAGGAATTTATAGATTAAAGATTTCTTCTGGAAATATTAGTGATAGGGTCAATGATTTTCAGGGTGGAACAGCTGCAAATGCAGTTCCAGAAACAGCTAAAATAGTAGTGAATGGAGAAGAAATAAGTGAGAAAGGTATTTCTGGTCATAGTGCATTTCCTGTTGGGACGGAAAATGCGATTGGAAAATTATGCAAAAAGATTTTGCAAAAAAAAGATATTCCAGAAAAATCCATATGGGAATTTTTAATGAGACTTTCCGGAAAGGGTTATGGTGAACAGATAGGCATAAATTACAGAGATGATATATCTGGAGAGCTTACTTGCAATTTGGGACTAGTGAGATTGAAAAATCACAGGTTGGAAGCGGAAATAGATATTCGTTATCCTGTCACTGAAAAAGTAGAAAATATTAGAAAAAAATTAGAAGAGAAAATGAAACCAGTTGGATTTTCGATCGTGAAGGAAAAAGACAGTTCTCCGAGTTACATATCACCAGAACACTTTTTTGTTACAATACTTATGGAAAGTTACAGAGAGGTGACGCAAGATCATAGTTCTTCTGCGTATGTGATGGGTGGGGGGACATATGCCAGAAAAATCCCTCGTGCGGTAGGGTTTGGTCCGGGCTTATCTACAAATGAATCAGCTTTGAAGCTTCCAATGGGACATGGGAATTGTCATAGTGCAGATGAAAGTCAATCAATGAAAAATTTGCAGGAAGCCTTTTTGATTTATGTACATGCGTTGCTAAATATAAATGAATATTTTAAAAGAAAAGGAGACAATAACGTATGAAGACACAAAAATTAGGAAAAACAGGTTTAGAAGTACCCGTAATTGGTTTGGGATGTATGCGCATTCCTGCTTTGGCTGATGTGAAAGAAGTTGAAAGTTTAATTCATACAGCATTAGAGCAAGATGTGAATTTTTTTGACCATGCAGATATTTATGGGGGAGGTGAAGCGGAAGAATTATTTGGAAAGGCGATGGATCACTCTTTGCGTGAAAAAATGATTATTCAGTCTAAATGTGCGATTCGCCCGGGTGTGGCATATGATTTTTCAAAGGAATATATTTTAAAATCAGTGGATGGAATACTTAAAAGATTAAATACAGAGTATTTAGATATGTTATTGCTTCACAGACCAGATACATTGATGGAACCGGAAGAGGTTGCAGAAGCTTTTGAGGAGTTAGAAGCTTCTGGAAAAGTACGTTATTTTGGGGTAAGCAATCAAAATTCTATGCAGATAGAGTTGTTAAATAAGTATTGCGGAAACAAAATTATGGTAAACCAGTTACAATTCAGCATTGCTCATTGTGATATTATCGATTCGGGATTTAATGTAAATGTTCATAATGATGCAGGAACAAATAGAGATGGATCGGTTTTAGAATATTGCCGTTTAAAAGATATTACAATTCAGGCATGGTCTCCATTTCAATATGGAATGTTTGAAGGTGTATTTTTAAATAATGACAAGTTTCCTAAATTGAACAAGAAAATTGATGAATTGGCAGATAAACATAACGTTTCAAATAATGCAATCGCAATCGCATGGATTTTGAGGCATCCTGCAAGAATTCAGGCGATTGTAGGAACAACAAATAAAGAGCGTTTGACGCAAATTTGTAAGGCAACAGACATAACAATTACAAAAGAAGAATGGTATGATCTATATATGGCAGCAGGCAAAGAGTTGCCGTGATAATTTAGGATTCTGGGAAATAGTAAAAATGATACCCCATTTTCTTTGAAGAACGTAGCGTTTTTGCAAGAATCTGGGGTATCAAATTGTATTTTCATCTGTGCTTTTCCCTTTTTTTTCGTTTCTGCTTTTTCCGTAACAGGATGATTTCCATAATAACTACCACAATCAGAAGGAGAACAAGCAGATAAATGTAAATCGGAATCTTTTTGAACAGACTGGTTGCTTTTTCCATATTCGGAAGATTTATTTTTTCAGTAATATCAGATTCTGAAGCGTTTGCTTTCGCTGAATGTTCTGATACAGGAGTCAAAAGTTTTCGAATAGCTGTATCAGGTATGGATTCTTGTCCAATCTGGTACTGATTATACAGATAAGTTCTGGTGATGGCTCCGTCCGCGAGGGCAGGAACGGTCTGTATCTGTTCTGCTGTTGCTCCGGCAGGTATAGTAGCGGAGCAGCTTAGCCGAAGGTTATCTACAGTACACGGTTCTCCAAAGTAAATGGAGGGATATAAAAACTTTGTATCGGCACAGGAACTGCGGGAGTGGATCGTGATATTCTGGAAGTTTTGGAATCCGTAATCCAGCAGCGCTGCGGTATCCACATAAACCTGAGGACCATTGGTACGCAGAGAAACACATACAAGTTTTCGTCCGTCTCTTTCGGCATAAGTAACAAGGGTGTTCAGGGCAGCCTGTGTGAAGCCGGTTTTTCCTCCGGTACAGCCTTCATAAAAATAATCCCTCTCAGGAAGCATTTTGTGGTGGTTGCTAAGCCAACGCAGTTCTCCGCAGACATTCGTGGTAGGAATACAGTAGGTATTGGTTTGACAAACTTTGCGGAAGGTGGGATTGGCATAAGCAGCCTGAGCGATCAGCGCCATATCATGGGCGGTTGTATAATGATTTTCATCAGGCAGTCCGTTGGGATTGGTAAAATGGGTATTGGTACATCCTAGTTCTGCCGCCTTTTGATTCATCAGTTCCACAAAGGCATCTACGCTGCCGCTGATATGTTCTGCTACAGCCAGACAGACTTCATTGGCAGATTCCAGCATCATCCCATACAGACATTCTTCCATGGAGAGGATTTCTCCTACACGGATTCCGATATGTGAGCTGTCCCGTTCGATTCCGAAGATTGCGTTTTCAGAGAAAGTCACCCGTTCATCGAGACGGGAGTTTTCGATGGCAACCAGAGTAGTCAAAATCTTCGTGATGCTGGCGGGGTATTTTGTTGCGCCCATGTTTTTCTCATAAAGGATAGCGCCGCTGTCCAGATCCATTACCACCGCAGATTCTGCCCATACGGCAGGTCCCTGTGGCCATCCCTCGATTTCATTGGTCTGAATGGGTTCAAAGTAAGCGTCCGGTTCCGGGCGCTCTTCTTCCGGCGAGGAGGTTTCCTCTTTTGGAGTTTCTTCTGGTGCAGCGGTTTCTTCTGAGACGGGACTTTCCTGTCCGGAGGGAGGTGATTCTGTCTCTGTCGCAGAAACTATACTGGCGCTGAAAATACACAGCAACAAAAGAAAAGGCAGGTATTTTAGCAGCCGGGGAAATAATTTTGTATACATAATATGATCTCCTTGAAAATCGCTTTTGGAGCTGTCGCATCAGCGACAGCAAGCCAATAAAGGTTGGCTTGGATTACACGTAGTGCAATCATTATATGTTAACTTCCCAAAAAATTAACTCTCGTTATGTTTAAACACCGTATTATTCATAGTCAAATTCATCTTCATTCCAATC
>PPYF01660402.1_pt1 | contig 29182 bp, 20 predicted proteins | sample 1559871 | NCBI WGS metagenome assembly PPYF01 (sample SAMN08240021, study PRJNA423297) | Human gut metagenome, whole genome shotgun sequencing project.
CGCTTTGAATGTTAAATATTATTTAAAATGTTAGTTTAATTATTCTATTTGTACAAATTCGATAAATTTGTGAAGATTATTTTGTAAATAAATTAACGCTTAAAAAGCACTCAATCACTTGCGAAAAGATGAAAATAATGTTATAATTATAAAAATGCGTTTTGTGTATTTTTAAAGTTTTTTGTTATGAATGCACAAAATGTATAAATAAGTGGAGGTGTATCTACATATTATGAAGAAATTTTCCTATGTTGCTAAGGATACCTCGGGAAAAACTATAAAGGGTATCTATGAGGCTGAGGATGCACAGGAAGTACTGGACAAGATCCACGAACAAGGTCTTTTCTGTATAAGTTATACAGAAGCATTGGGCGGTGCAGGCAAACAATCTGTGCACAAGTTCAATACTAAGGAACTTGCTTTCTGTTGCCGTCAGCTTGCGGCAATGATGACATCGGGTCTTACCATTGTTAAAGCGCTCGACATTCTCTATAAGGAAGAGGAGAATAAGGGTGCAAAGGATGTTTGGAGAAGCGTTTATGACGATGTTCAGAAAGGTCAGAGCTTTACCGAGGCCCTCGATACAAGAAGAGGAAGCTTTCCGGACTTTTTCATTTCAATGGTAGACGCAGGTGAGACCTCAGGTACGCTTGATATGACAATGCAGCGTCTGAGCGATTATTATGCAAACTCAAACAAGTTGAACAATAAGGTAAAGAGTGCGATGACTTATCCTATCATACTTGGCGTTCTTTGTATCGTCATGGTAATCGGTATGTTTACGTTCATCATGCCTATATTTGCAGGTCTTATGTCAGAGGATCAGATGCCTGCACTTTCTAAGGCTCTCTTCTCATTCAGTGACTTTTTCAAGGCAAAATGGTATATCATTCTTATCGTGGTCGTTGTTTTGATATTCGGTTGGATATACGCCTTGAAAGTACCGTCAGTCAGACTTAAATTTGACTACATAAAGATAAAGATGCCTGCCGCCGGAAAGCTTATGGTAAAGATCTACGAGGGTCGTTTCGCAAGAACTCTTTCATCACTTTATTCAAGCGGTATCCCAATGGTAGAGTGTCTTGAACGTTCATCAAGAATACTTGGAAATGCTTATGTTGATAAGATGTTCATTCAGGTAGTTGATGAAGTTAAGCAGGGCGCACCGCTTTCAGCGTCACTTGCAAAAACAGAGATATTTGAAGGAATGTTTACTTCCATCATCTATGTCGGTGAGGAATCAGGTGCTCTCGATGAGATCCTTGAGAAAACTGCTGACTACTATGAGGAAGAAGCAGACGCAGCCGTTACAAGACTTGTAGGACTTATGGAACCATTGCTCATCGTGTTCATGGGTGTTGCGATCGGTCTTTGCCTTGCGGGTATCTTCCCACTGCTCTACGGTTCATTGTCAGGTCTGGAAAACTAAGGGTCTGCATTTTGTGTTCGTTAATTTTAAATATCTCCTCTCCTTTAAAACGGAGAGGGAAGATATTTGTTTTGAAAAATAATTTAAGAGGTGAAGGAATAAATGCTATCATTTGATATTTCTGATAGACAAATCAACATTGTTAAAGGTGATAACTCCTCTAACAAGATAAGGATCGAAAGATCTTTGCAGGTAGACGTTCCTGAGGATATGATCCTTAACGGTGAGGTCATCAACCTTTCTGGTCTGTCTGAGTTACTGCTCACACAGATCAAGGCTGAGGATATGATGGATAAGGACGCTATCGTTACTTTTTCATCGAGCAACATCGTATTTAAGGAGCTTGTAGTTCCAAAGGCAAAGGGTAATGAGTTCCTGCTTATGGTACAGAACCATATGAGCCAGGAAATGGGTATCACAGATGAGTATTCTATCTCATATACAGTAGTAGGTGAAGCAGGCGAGGATAATCCTGGTGCAGTGAAGGTACTTGCAACAGCTTGCCCTAGTACGATAGTTGAAAGCTACAGAAAGCTTTATAACATTATGGGCATGAACCTCAGATCTGTTAACATCGGATGTAACTCTATCGCAAGAATCGTTCTTGCTGACAAGTCCAACATGGAGAAAATGCCACTGTTGGTTTGCCAGATCGATAAGAACTTCCTTGGTCTTACACTTTTTGAGAATGGACAGATGGCATTCGCCAGATACGTTCCTATCTCAGAAGATGATTATGATTCTGACGATTATATCACTGAGGCTCTTAACGAGAACATCTTCAGAATGGAGCAGTTCAATAAGGCAAGAGGCGGTTCAGGACTTGAAAATGTTATTCTCTATGGTTTTATCGAGGACTACATCAAACTCGTTGACGCTCTTGACGGTCTTGATATAAAGGCTTCCGTTCTCGGTGTGCCTGCTCAGATCACAGGTTTTGAGAACTTCGAGTTTACAGTATTCGCTAATGCTATCGGTGCTCTCTATAAGAGAAACAAGGCAACAGAGAAGATCAACCTCCTCGAAGTCGATCAGTCCACAGGTAAGGGCGGCAACAGCGGAATGGGTTCGCTGCTCATGACAGGCGGTATCTTCGCTGCGGCAGCCGCAGTGCTTATCGCAGGTGCAACACTTGTTATTAATCTCAGGAAGAGTTCTATCGAGAAAGATATAGACAAGACTAATGATAAGATAGCTGTTTGCAATGAGAAGATCGCCCAGAACCAGATACTTCACAATAAGATGAAGATCATGCAGGATTATTCAAACTATGTTACATCAGCAAATGCAGCTCTTGAAACACTTCCGGTCGTGTCAAGTGAGATGTTTGACGATATCAAGGAAGCCCTTGGTTCTTTCAAGTATGAAGGCTTTACATATAACCTTGAAGCTGGCACAGTAACACTTACTAAGGTTGAGCTTGATGATCAGTCAGATGTAAAAACAGCAATCGATGCCCTTGTAGGTACAGGACTCTTCCAGGAAGATGTAGGATACAACGGATATTCGATCGGTGAAGAAGGCAGCTCAGGCGTAACGCTTGATTCGCTGACACTTTATCTTAAAGAAGAGGGCGAGGGTGAATAATTATGAAGTTGAATTATCGTGATAAAATGATTTTGATAGTAGTATTCGTACTGCTTATAATTGTTGCAGGTTTTATGCTTTTTATTAAGCCTGCCATTGATGAGTGTAGTCAGGCAAGCAGTGATCTGGAATCAGCAAAGGTACAGCTCAGCGAGCTTGAAGATCAGGTAGACAAGGATAAGAACCTTGCCGCTGAGATTCAGACACTTTATACAAGCACCTCACAGGTCGCAGCTAACTTCTATGATTATCAGGTAGCATACAAGGCTACTGATAAGGTTCGTGAGCTTTTTAATGTTGATGATGTAAAGATCAAAAACTCCAATATGACTATTTCATCATACGGCAGCACAGTTCTTTCGCCTTTTGCTTATGAGTCAACAGCAACAGCTACTGATTTTGACACTAAGGTAGATGAATACAATAATGCAAGCACAACTGATTCATCAGCTGCAGACGCTAATGCAGATGCAAATGCAGCTGCAGAAGATCCTAATGCAGCTGCTGGACAGACAATAGGTTACTATAGCCTTAACATTCAGTTCAAAAGCTCGCTTTCAGGTTTCAAGAATTTTGCTGACAACCTGACGACAAACAACGAAAAGAGCATGGTGATCGAGAATGTTAGCATTGAAAATGTCAACGAGAGCGAGATCTCAGGCTCTATGACACTGAATATGTACGTTCTGAAGAAGCTTGCTGATCCTTCTGCCAGCTAAGAGAAAACTATTTGGTAGGATAAGGAATATTTCTTATCCTGCCAATTAGTGCTATATAATGATTAAAAATTTTATATAAGTAATCAACTTGTGTAAAATGAAAAAAGTATAGCATAAATGATAATAAAACTAAGAAAGGTGGTTAATATGGAGAATACTCCGAAGAGGAAACAAAGAAACAAACCCGGAGTCGTGCTTTTCACAGCGGTTGCTGTCATGCTCATGCTGTCAATACTTTTGACTGCAACTGTTTCTTTTGTTTCGGTAAACAGGACAAAAACAAATGATAACTATAAGAGCAAACAGGCTTATCTGACAGCTTCATCTACTCTTGAAAGCTTTATTAATCAGATAAAAACTGATACTGCTCCAACCAATGACCCTACGGCAAAGGCTCAGCAGAAAAAGGCTATCGAAAACCTTAAAAAGCTTGCAAGCGCCAACAGCGGTAAGGGTACTACCACTAACGTAAGCTATAACGGCGTAGACGGTAAAAGTGATAATATCGGTACTACCAAGATAACTGTAGCACAAGAGGGCACAAGTGCCAAATACATCGTTGTTACTTGTGAAACTACTTACCTTGGAAAGACAGAACAGGTAGCAGCACATATCTCTATTCGCTCAGATCCAAAGCCTGCCGACTATACAAATACTATCGAGCTTGTTGGTAACGGCGGTGCAGGTTATGATAACCTTAACGTTATCGGTGACATGGCTGGTATCAATAATACCACTGGTAAGGTCTATAGATTTACAAACAATACGAGTATCTATGGTTCTTATCTTATGTACGGTTCTTTGGAGGTTTCAACACAGCCTCTTATCATGCTCAAGCCTAGTCTTGTAGACGAAAAGCAGGGTTCAACTGTTACAATTTCTGAAAACCTTGATGTTTCAAATGAATTCCACATCAACTCCACAATGGCAAGAGCAGACGGATATAACTATGTTAATATCGGTCAGAAGCTCTCCACTTCAAACCATATGGACGTTGGTTCTTCAGGTTTTGATGTCGATTTGTTCTGTTGTGAAGCTAACATTGGCGGAAATGACTATACACAGTATGGTAACTTCTACGTTTATAAGGGCGCAGGTGCTTATAATGGCGATGCAACATTTGGCGCAAATGGTCAGACGATCAATGGTTCTCTCTATGTCGAGGGTGATCTTAATGTCACAAAGTCACTTAAGGTAACAGGCTCTGTTTATGTTACCGGCACTATCACGGGTAAAGATAAGATCGTCTGCCCGGCTTCAAATATTCATGAAGGAGCTGTTCTTAGCAAAGCAGGTCGTGACGCAAAGCCACAGATACCTGTATCTGCTGATGCCTATGTATATTATCCGGAAGATTTCTTCATGAGCAATGATACTAATGTGACAACGATATCTGATGAATATCAGGCTTTCTATGATGGCTCAAACACTAAAACTTTCAATTCCTTTGCAAGCGATTGGACTAATGTTGACTACACGCTTACTGAGCTAATAGACCTTACAGGAACAGGAGCTAAGACTCCAGTTACAAGCCGCTACAAATTGAGAATAACATCAAGCTGTACATGGGCATCTGATCTTTCGTTCAATGATTATGGCAATGGTTCAAGGATCCTCGTTGATGTTTCTGATTCTTCAGGCGATGTTGTTATAAGACTTCAAAATGGTCTTAGTCTTGATTCAAGCTGGTCTCCAACTATAGTTGTCAGAAATCGTTCAACTATAATTGATACAACTACAGGTGACAGAAAATACAACTGCTATTTTGTTTCAGACTCAGGCAGTGCTATTACACTTAATGGTATCGACTCAGTAACAGGCAAGTCCAAGCATTCGGGTTCAAGCGCATGTAACTATAACTTTAGTGGCTTGAAAATATTTGATTATGACACTTATGTTCGTATGTATGACGCTGATACACTTAATAATACTAAGGGTAATCCTGGTGCTCCACAGAGCAGCTTCGTCCTTAATCCAACATCAGTGGACGTTGCAGGTTCTTACAGACCATCAAACAGCAGTATCATTTTCTTATTTGCTCAGAACACAACGCTTAGCGCCACAAACAACAGTTTCTTCCAGGGTTCATTCTACTCACCGGAAGCAATGGTTAATATAGCAACAAGTGGTCTTAGTGGACTTAATGTTACAGACTCAGCAGGCGGAAAAATGACCGTTCAGTGCTGTGCAGTTGGCGTAGTTATCGCAAACAGCTTTGGTAACGCCAATACAGCGTTCTATGTATACACCAAGCCTTCAACTACTTCTGTAATGCAGAATGCGAAGGGCGGCAAGGATGATTATGCTTACGGATACGAACTTGACAGATATGATCACTACTAATTGAAAGGAGTATACTCATGAAAAAGAACAGCAAAAATAAAAAGGGTATGACTCTTGTAGAGGTCATCATAGCAATGGCACTTTTGTCAGGTATGTCAGCTATGCTTGTTACAGTTGCTGTAGCGGCAAAAAGACAGAATCTTGAAAACTACTACCGCAACAATGAAATGTATACTCAGGCAGTAAATGCCGAGCAGTATAATGATAACAAGACCGTCAATATGAACGAGTTGAAGGTAAACAAGTTTTCTTCAAGCGGCAAAACTACAAATGAGTTTGCCCTTGAGGCAGACTTTGGAAGCGGCATAAAATTCAATACTACAGCCTATGGCTTTAAAGCAAAGCTTAATAATATTGATGAAGACGCAGGCTATCAGCTCAAATTTCTTCAGGGTAAGGACATAAACATTACACCTAATCCTGAAAAGAGCGTTTACTGGGTAAAGTTTTATAACAATTCAGGGGCAGATATGGATTTCTATGCTCTTACGCCTGAGCTTACAGGCGGAAAGTTCTTTGATGTAAATAATAACTCATCAGGAAATTCACTTCTTATCCCTATCGGCGACGGTGGAAATCAGCAGTTTGGCGTTGTGCTTTCAGGCGTAACAGGAAGCGATTATTTCGGCTTCTCACAGTCATCTGATCTTTACAGCAGCACTCCAACAGCCGATGCAGCTGCATTTAAGATCACAGATGCGACCTTTGACCATTATCTTGAAAAAGATGCGTCAGGTAAAGCTACAGGTTATGTAGTTATCCATTATATGGGTGGTTCCGATTACAAAAATCAGGCTGAATATGACGCTGCACAACCAACACCATAAGGAGGGAGGATCTTGAAAATGAATAAAAACCGCAAGGGTTTTACACTTGTTGAGCTTATTGTTGTGGTAACGATTTTCGGCGTGATCCTCGGAGCTATCCTTAATATGATCAAACCTGCAAATAACGTTTATCATGACGCTGATGCAACAATGGAAAGCAATGTCATAGGTTCAGGTCTTATAGACTATCTTGATGATGAGCTTAGATATTCGACCAATGTTCTTGTGCTTAAAGATTATATTGGTGTGCCTGATGTTTCAACCTCTGGTACTATCGGTGCAAGCGGTGTGACCTATTCAAACTGTATCGTTATTGACAATAATAATCTTCGTGGCTATAGTCTGAAAAACTATTCAGGCAGCGACACGGATACAGCCGCAAAGAGAATGGGTGCAAAAGGCTGTATCCTCAATGTAGGTAAGGTAAATACAGAGGGCTTAAACTTTAATAATTCTGCTGTTGCAAGAGGCGTTGATTTTTACGACAATTATAAGTTTGATATCAGTGCAAGTATCAGCAAAATTGAGGAAATGTATACTCTCGACGTTTCTCTTACAGCCTATCAGCCAACATATGAGAACGGAAGCTATACTTTTACGAAAACAAAGTATAAAAAGGACGCAGCAGTAAATCTCACAAATATTAACATAGATGAAGGCGATTCATACAATGTTAATGACTATAAAGATTTCTCTGTAGCTCCTGATTATGTCACATATCCTCGGGCAACCACTGCTCCTGCAGGTTGCACAGCTCAGCAGGAAAAGTATTACAGTCTTGACGCTTCAAACACATATACTTATATTTTCTATGATAAGACAACAGTTTCAAGTTCAAAAACATACAGTGTAAAGTTTATCTACTCTGCAAGCGACCCTGAACCAACGCTTCGTGGTAAACAGATAGATACTAAGTCTGTCAAGGCGGGTACAGTTTATAAAGCTCCACCTTCTATGCCATCAAGAACAGGCTATGGCACACCTTATTGGGTAGACAGCAAGAATAACGTTGCTGATTTTACAACAGGTGTAACGATAAACAAGGATATGGTATTCTCCTGTGTTTATCCGCCTGTTGCACCGAAAACCCAGTTTACAGTAACGTTTGAGAATATCGACGGTTCTACATTTACAACAACAAGTGTCTATGATGGCGATTTTGCAAATGACCCGGGAATTCCAACTGACATGGATACTATAAAACAGGATTTTGTTAAGTGGGTATACAAATCAGATACGTCAAAGGGTCTTACTGATGTTTCTATTACAGATAGCTCAGTTGTTTTCGTTCCGGTTGTACAGAACAAGCATAAGGTTGAGTTTAAATTAAACGGTTCTTTAATAAATGCCTCAACTATTTATGTTTCTGATGGACAGTATGCAAATTATCCAGGATCTACCCCTGTTTCGTCAGACGCTAATAAGGTTTTTTCTAAGTGGGTAGTTGAAGGTACAGCAGACGAGATAACCAGTGTTACAATTACTAGAGATACAGTGTTTGAAGCTGTATTTGTTGAAAAGCCATCTTTGCCTACAAGTCAGTCGGATAGAGTTACCATTATAATTGATTGTAGTGCAGGTAATAATTATTCCTATATGTATGGATACTTTTGTAATATGAATGCTAAGATAGTCAACGAAACGGATAATGAAGTCATTGTAGACAACTTTACTGGTAATTCTAATATTGATATTTCTAAGTATAAGGGCAGAGAAGTTCGTTATGTTATAACTGCAACAATTCCTTATAACGTTCCTTGCCGTGTAAATCTTTGGGAAAAAGAGTGGCAGAATATTGATAATGCCTTTACTAATGTTACTCTTACAACCAGTGATCTTGGAAAAACATATTATGTAAAGATGTAATTCCATTTTCTCAATCAGACCCTACACGGGTCTGATTGCTGAAAAAATCCCCTTAACAGAAAACTTCTATTAAGAGGATTTTTTGAGCAAAAAAATTCCGCAGTATCAAACTGCGGAATTTGTGCAATTATCTTATTATCAGCATTGCTTCGTTCATCATCTCGTTAAGACCAGTAAAGTCCATGTACCATGAACCGATCTGCTCTGAGTATAGTGCCGCTACAGCAATTCCTATGGAGAGATATGGACCAAATGCAAATACTGAATCACCGCTGCGGTGCTTCTGGATAAGTCCGCCGATCGAGCCTGTTATCAGTCCGATAAGAAGTGCTACCAAAGCACCCTGCATTCCGAGGAACAACCCTGCGGCTGCCATGAGATATACATCTCCCATGCCCATTGCTTTCTCATGTGTGATAAGACAAATAATAAGCAAAGGCACGCTCACAATGAAAAATCCGATCAAGTGTGATTTAAGCGTAAGTCCCGTCTGATCTTTGCAGAAAATGTATTCCGCAACACCAAGCAAACCTATGAATATCACAACATATGTGTTGATAAGCTGAGTGTCCCAGTCCATGAAGAATACAACGATAAGAGCAGAGAATAACAGACAGACAAGTGCTGCACGAAGCGGATTGAAAATTCCATTAAAATGGTAGAATACCCATAAGTAGAGCAGTGCGTTCAGCGTTTCAACTATAGTGTATCTTGCCGATATCTTTGCACCGCAGTTTCGGCACTTTCCACGAAGTATGCACCAGCTTACTATCGGTATCAGGTCACGCCGTTTGATCGGCTCACCGCAGGTCATACAGTGAGAATTTCGCTTGATAAGACTTTCATTTTTCGGCAATCGGTATATGCAGACGTTAAGAAAACTGCCTATGCACGCTCCGAAGATGAACACAAATACATAAATGATTATGTATGATAAGGTTAAATTATCCACAGTGATCCTCCTTTGGATTCATTAGTTAATACATTAATTTTATCATACTTTCATGAAGATTACAATAGATAATATGATTTTTTTGCGGTTTTTGCACCGCGGCAGACGTTTCCGCAGCGTCGGATCTCTAAATCAATGCGGAGGATTGGAGTAATATATATGAGAAACGGCCCTATCGGTCAGTATCTGGTACAGAAAGGTCTTATAACTGAAGAACAGCTTCAGGAAGTCCTTGCCAAACAGAAGGAGCAAAAGGGAAGACTTTTTGGTGATGTCATTATTGACATGAAGCTCGTTACCGATGTTCAGTTCTGTCAGGTCCTCGCCGAGCGACTGAATGTGTCCTATATCGACCTTGATAATACTGAGCTTATGCCTGATATAGTCAAGAAGATACCTGAGGCAACTGCAAGAAAGTATAACGTCATCGCAGTCAGCAAAATAGGCAAGCGTATGACCGTTGCAACTAATGACCCTATCAACTTCTATATTTTCGAGGATCTCCGTGTTATCACAGGCTGCAGCATAACACCTGTCCTTGCCACAAAGTCATCTATCAACCGTGCAATCGGTAAGATGTACTCTGAAGGTCAGGTTAGCTCCGTTGTTGACGAGGCTACAAAGCAGAAAGAGGAAGAGCTCAACCTCGAAGAACTCAAGGATATCTCTGAGGAGAGAATCGAGAACGCTCCTATCGTTAAACTTGCTACCGCTATCGTCGAGAACGCCCAGCGTCAGGACGCAACGGATATACATATCGAGCCATTCAAGGATAAAACTGTTATCCGTATCCGTGTAAACGGCGACCTTATTGAGCTTATGACTCTTTCCGCCGCACTTCATACTTCGCTTGTTACCCGTTTCAAGATCTTGAGCGGCATGAATATCGCCGAAAAGCGTATCCCGCAGGACGGCCGTATGTCGCAGGTCGTTGACGGCACAACACTCGACCTCCGTGTATCTAACCTTCCAATGGTGTACGGTGAGAAAGTCGTTCTCCGTATCCTCGCAACAGGCGATATGTCCCTTAGAAAAATTACCGATCTTGGTATGACCGAGTATAACTATAAGAGATTTGAGTCTTGCCTTAAAGTGCCACAGGGTGTTGTCCTTGTAACAGGCCCTACAGGTTCAGGTAAATCTACCACACTTTATGCCGCACTTGGCGAGATCTCGAAGCCTAATAACAATGTTATTACTGTCGAAGACCCAGTCGAGAAAAAGATCGACGGCGTAAACCAGTGCCAGATAAACGAAAAGGCAGGCATGACATTCGGTGCAGCCCTACGTTCTATTCTCCGTCAGGACCCTGACATCATAATGGTCGGAGAAATGCGTGATACTGAAACTGCCGAGATCGCTATCCGTGCCGCTATCACAGGACACCTTGTTCTGTCAACACTTCATACCAATGACGCCGCTTCTACCGTAACAAGACTTGTGGATATGGGCGTTGAGGCATACATGGTCGCAACCTCACTTATCGGTATTGTTGCTCAGCGTCTTACAAAGGTGCTTTGCCCTGAGTGCAAAAAGCCTAGAATGTCAACTGAGGAAGAAAACGAGCTTATGGGTCTTGACCATTCAGTACAGGTGTACGACCCATGTGGCTGTCCAAAGTGCAATAACACAGGATATAAGGGAAGAACCGCTATCCATGAGATCCTTCTCGCAACACCGTCTATGCAGGCTCTTATCACAAGGGGAGCAAAAGCTGACGAAATTCAGGAGCTTGCAAAGAAAGAGGGCTGTCACCTGCTTCGTGACAACGTTTCAGAGCTTGTTCAGCAAGGCAAGACCTCAATGGACGAACTTATCCGTGTAACATATGCTGTATAAAAAAGAAATATATGGAGGTAAATTCTAATGGCAATCGACATTAACAAAATTCTTGATGAAGCAAGAGCCCTTGGCTGTTCCGACCTGCACTTCACCGTAGGTATTCCGCCGATAGTTAGACAGGGTGGTAACCTGAGAAAGCTTTCCTCATATCCTGATATGACCGAGATCGAAATTCTCAAAATATGCGAGGATATGTGTACAGATAAGCAGCGTCAGTCTATCAAAGACCATATTGATACCGACTTTACATATGTATCTTCAAGAGGTTTCCGCCACCGTGTAAACGTGTATCGTCAGAGAGGAAACACGGCAATCGCTCTCCGTCTTTTGAGAAACGATATCCCGACCCTTACCGACCTTGACCTGCCGCCTATCCTTGCAGAGTTCTCAATGAGACCTCGTGGACTTGTGCTTGTAACAGGCCCTACCGGTTCAGGTAAGTCAACAACTCTTGCCGCAATGATCGACCATGTAAATATCCATAAATCAGCTCATATCATCACTATTGAGGACCCTATCGAGTATATGCACGCTCATAAGAGATGTATGGTAAACCAGAGAGAGATCGGACCTGACGTACCGAGCTTCTCACTTGCCCTCCGTGCAGCCCTCCGTGAGGACCCGGACATTATCCTCGTAGGAGAAATGCGTGACTTCGAGACTATCGAAGCTGCTGTTACCGCCGCTGAAACAGGACACCTTGTTATGAGTACACTTCATACAACGTCCGCACCGTCAACTATCGACCGTATCATCGACGTTTTCCCTGCTCACCAGCAGCATCAGATCAGAACTCAGCTTGCTTCCGTTCTTGTAGGTATCTGTACTCAGACACTTTGCCGTACATTCGACGGCACAAGCCGTGTAGCTTGCTGTGAGATTCTTAATGCAACAGACTCTATCAAAGCTATGATCCGTGACGATAAGGTGCATCTTATCGGTTCAGCTATGCAGACAGGTAAAGCAACAGGAATGCAGACCATGGACCAGGAGCTTGCAAAGCTTGTTCGTTCAAGAACTATTTCTATGGACGTTGCGCTTGAAAAGTGCGTAAACCCACAGGATCTCAAGAGATTTATCGCAGGCGGAGCTTAAATTACAATATTAATAATAAAGAGCGTTTTTACCGAGAAAGTAAAAACGCTCTTTTTGTTTACCTTTTTGTCAGCCCTTGACCTCGCTGTCCTTGTGCCAAACATTGTTGTAAAGAAAAACAAGCACGGCCATGGCAATTATGATAAAATATCCAAGAAAGCTCCAGCCGTCAGGAATGTCGCCAAATAGGAAATATCCCAAAATCGTGGTAAAAATCAACTGCGAGTAATCATAAACTGATATCTCCCTTGCAGGAGCGTGAGTGTAAGCCGCAGTTATAGCGAACTGTCCGCCTGCCGCACCTGCGCCAGCTCCCAATAAACAAAGTATTTGGAAAATCGTCATAGGGTGGAAATCTAATATTAGAAATGGCAGGGTGAACAAGCACGAAAATCCCGAGAAATATGCAACTATCACCGCACCATTTACTCCATGCTGTCCTAAGTATCTTACGCAAGCGTAAGCAAGTCCCGCTCCCATTCCTCCTAGAAAACCGACAAGGGCAGGGAAGAAGTCCACATTCTGAAAACTCGGCTTGATGATAAACAAGCTTCCTATAAATGCACAAATTACAGTGAAACCCTGAAAGAAAGTCAGCCGCTCTTTAAGGAAAATAAAAGAGAAAATGATTACGAAAAACGGTGACATTTTGTTTAGCATGGAAGCGTCCGACAGCACAAGATGATCTATGGCATAGAAGTTTCCAAGCATTCCCAGCGTGCCGGCAAGCGCCCTCACAAAAATGACCGCATTGTTCTTTTTGCCCTCAATGTGAAAGCGTATGTGATTTTTCTTTAGCACGCCGATAGCGAAAAACAACGCTACAAAATTTCTGAAAAAGGTCTTTTGCACTGTCGGCAAGTCTCCCGAAAGCCGCACAAATGCGAACATGAATGCAAACGAAAAAGCCGACAGAATAATGTAAATAATAGCCTTGTATTTACTTTTCATCTCTGCCACCTCCGTTCATGTAAATGTGTTCACGCCTCAGCTCTTTTATAAGCTCGCCAACGTTCCACTTTTGATTATGCACTGTGACCATTGCTTTTAACTTCACCGTAGCTTCTTTTTCCCTAAGCTTTTTCAGTATCGGGTCAAGGCTCCTGCCGTCAATGCCCGAAAAAATAAGGCACTCGTCCGTGATGTCCTCGCCCTCTTTTTCAGACCTAACAAAGCCCTTGAAATCGCAAAGATATCCCACCTGCTGTCCCATTACCTCATTGCCAAAGAAAACAGCTTCCGCATTTTCGCTTTTAGCAATATCTTCAATGATATCACGCTTTTGTGAACTGATATTTATGCCGATTATCTTTTTCGGTATAGCACTTCGTATTCTTGACTTCATAAAATTACTCCTCAAATCGTACTATCTATATTATACCCCGATCTCATATTTTCTTCAAGAGCAAATATACAGAATTTTTACCCTCATTTGCCCCGATTTTATGTGTGAACGCAAAAAAAATCGCCCCGATCTCTCGGAGCGATAGTTTTATTTAGCAATCAAAGTTCAATAATTACCTTGCCGCTGAAGTTAGGAGCAATTTCAACAGTCTTGTCTGTGTTAGCCACAGCGATCTTGAAGCTTGCCTTTGTATCAGTGTATTCGCACTCGATCTTGTTGCCGTGTCTTGTAGCTGTCAGCTCGAATACCTTGTTTGCCTCAGTGTCATAAATAGGGCAAACTGCACTCTTGCCGTCCTCAAGCTCGTAGATAGTGAATGTTGTACCCTCAAGATAATCATACTCTATCTGTCTTTCAAAGTTGCCGTATGCAATAATGCTGTTTGGCTTAGCAAGAGCAGGAATCTCAAAGTATGAGCATTTGTGCTTGTACCACTTGCCGCCCTCAAGAACCTTGCCGGTGATAATATCTGTCCACTTGCCCTCTGGAACATAGTATTCAGCGATACCCTCATCATTAAGGATAGGAGCAACAAGAATGTTGTCGCCGAACATATACTGTCTGTCAAGCGTCAGGCAAGTTGGGTCGTCAGCAAAGTCGATGACCATTGCTCTCATTACAGGTACGCCGACCTCGTGTGTCTTGATAGCCTGAGCCCACAGATAAGGCATGAGCTTGCCCTTGAGCTTTGTGAAGAAGCGCAGAACGTCGCAGGACTCCTCATCGAAGAGCCATGGCACTCTGTATGACTGGTTACCATGCAGTCTTGAATGTGATGAGAACATACCGAATGCAGCCCATCTCTTGTAAATGTCAGGTGTAGCAGTAGCTTCAAAGCCTGCCATGTCATGTGAAGTGTAGCCGAAGCCTGAGATACAAAGTGACAGACAGCCTCTTACAACCTCAGCCATTGAGTTGTAGTTGCCTGAGCAATCTCCGCCCCAGTGAACAGGGAACTTCTGACCGCCTGCTGTAGCAGAACGTGCAAACAGACAAGCCTTGTTCTCTCCAAAATATTCTTTCAGTACGTTGAATACGCACTCGTTATAAAGATATGTGTAGAAGTTGTGCATCTTGATAGGGTCAGAGCCGTCATAGTAAACAACATCTCTTGTAGGTATTCTCTCACCAAAGTCTGTCTTGAATGTGTCAACACCCATTTCGCAGAGCTTCCTCAGATATTCTGCATACCACTTGCAAGCCTCAGGATTAGTGAAGTCAACAATAGCCATACCAGGCTGCCACTCATCACACTGGAATACAGAGCCGTCAGTTTTCTTGATGAAGTAGCCGTTCTTCATACCCTCGTCAAAGAGCTTTGAACGCTGACCAACATATGGGTTGATCCATACGCAAGTTTTCAGACCCTTGTTTTCGTGCAATCTCTTGAGCATTGCAGGTGGGTCAGGGAACTGTGACTTGTCCCACTCAAAGTTACACCACTCAAAGCCCTTCATCCAGAAGCAGTCAAAGTGGAATACCTGAAGAGGAATATCTCTCTCAGCCATGCCATCGATAAATGATGTGATAGTTTCCTCATCATATGTTGTTGTAAATGAAGTTGTGAGCCACAGACCAAATGAGAATGCAGGTGGCAGTGAAGGCTTGCCTGTAAGGTCAGTGTAGCCCTTGAGTACGTCAGTGAGGTTAGCACCGCCGAATACATAGTATTCAAGGCTCTCACCTGGAACTGTCATGGATACCTTAGAAACAGTGTCAGAGCAAACCTCATATGAAACCTTGTCAGTGCTGTTTACGAATACACCGTAGCCCTTTGAAGAAAGATAGAATGGGATAGACTTGTAAGACTGATCGGAACAAGTACCGCCGTCAGCGTTCCAAATCTCAACGTTCTGACCGTTCTTAGTGAATGTTGTGAACTTTTCGCCGAAGCCGTAGAAATATTCGCCAACAGAAGTGTCGAACTGCTCTCTGATGTATGTTCTTGTAGGATCGGCAGGGTAGCTCCAGAATGTGTCGTCGAGCTGTGTCTGAAGTCTTGCCTGCTGCTTGTAAGCATTCTCAAAAATAACGCCTGTCGATCTCCAGCCACCACTTGTGAGTTTCTTATCCTTATAATAGTATGTGAAGCTCCAGTTTTCCTTAGAAACAACGAGCTTTGTGTCGCCTGTAACAAGTATGGCTTCCTTGTCTGTAACAGTTACCTGTGGCTTGAAGCCCTTGTCCTCGAGAACAAAGTGCGGACCATTGTCAACATGACCCTTGTGATGTGTGATGCTTACCTTTACGCAGTTCTCCTGAGTTGAAGTGTAAGCGATCTCAAGGTTAGCACTTCCGAGCATCATAGCTCTGTTGTATACAACGAAAGGTGTTGCCACAACGAGGAATCCGTTTTCGATCTCTTCGATCTCGAAAGCCTGATTTGCATAGTTTACTTCGTAGCCTCTCTGGTTGAGCCAGAAACCGTCAGCAAATTTCATGTAATAAACCCTCCTGTAAATTCAAAATAGTTTTCAGAATATAAAAAAATGAAAATTTTATCGGGAAGTCCGTTTCTCCCCCTTTATGTATATTTTATAGCATATTTGCCTAAATTGCAATAGTAAAAAAGTGATATGTGCAAGTATTTTAATGGATTGAGCATATTTTAGTGTAAACATTTCATGAATTGATACTTACACTATATAAATTTATTAAGATATATGTAAACCTTTACACTATACCCCAAAAAAGCGGACGGCATAAAAGTCGTCCGCAGAAACATCATATTCTTAATCAACTTTGCAAACGGGACGTCGAGGGCGCCGTCCCCTACATATTGCCCCGACTACTCAATACTAAGAAACTCATCAGGTATGTAAGACAAGCATTGCTCAACGCTCTCACGAGTGAAGCCCTCAACATAATTCTTGGCAAACAGCTCGTCAGTGTATTCCGCATAAGGATAAACAGTGCAGTTGTACCAATCGCCATAGTATGAATCACCTTCAAAGTGCGATATTATCGGTATCGCCTTAACGTTCTCGAATGTCACCTCGTTGGTGTCAGGGTCCTTTACAACATTGAGCTTGCCGATAAGTCCCACAAGCGACTTTGTGTCATACATGGTGGAAATAAAGTTGCCCAAACCGTAGTAAACGAACGCCTGTCCGCCCTCAGGCTTGTCAAGATATCCGCAAGTGCTGATAGTGTGCGCCTGCGTGCCTATTATCAGGTCAGCGCCCCACTCCACAAGCTTAGGCGTTATCTCTGTCTGCTGTTCGTTAAGCTCGTTCTGTATCTCTGTGCCGTAATGACATGAAACCACAACAACGTCCGCCATTTTGTCAGCCTCTTCTATCTGAGCCTTTATCTTGTCCTCTTCATCAAGATATATCACCTGAGCACCATCACCGCTGAGATAATTGCCGTTGGTGTGCTCCATGTATCCCAGAAAAGCGAACTTTATTCCGTTGACTTCCATGGTCTTGATAGTGTCAGCGTCCTCCTGCGAACGATAAGCACCGTAGTGTACAACGTCCTTAGTGTCCCAGTAATCAAGAGAGCTTATAAGCCCCGATTCCCCCTGATCGAGAACGTGATTGTTTGACATAGAAACCACATTGAACCCCATGTCAACTATTTTGTTGCCCACAGCCGTTGGTGATGCGAACATAGGATAGCTTTGTGGCTCAACGCTGTCTGTAACAAGCGTTTCCTGATTGATTATAGCCACATCAGTGCCTTCTATGTACTTTGTAACGTGTTCATAAGCCTGCGTGAAATCATATTTTTCACCACCGCCAAGCTTTAGCGCCTCATTATAAATGTTGTCGTGTATAAGGTTGTCGCCCACGCAAACCAGCGAGCAGGTGTAGCTTGGCTGTTCCTTTTCTTCTTCATTCACCTTGACGTCGTTTTTACTGGAGCTGTTCTCAGTTTTTTTGACTTCCGCTTTGCTCTCGGTTTCGGTCACTGTCAAAGCGTTTCCGTCAAGCTTGCTTGTGTCAAGCCGGCCGCATGATACAGCACTCAGCGACAACATCGCCGAAAGAGCCACTACTGTGATCTTATTGTATAAAAATCTGTGCTTCATATAAATTCCTCTCATAACATCTTAAAAAAATACAAATTTACTTATAGTTTAATTTTAACACATTTTTAAATAATAATCAAGCCAAATTTTCAAAATGTCGAATGCTTTATGTTGACCTATATATTATAATGTATTATAATAAAAATATAACAATTTGTACAAATATTTGTTTATGTGTACAAAATAATTCCCCACAAGTATTAAATCGTATGGTATAATAAAAAACATAGATAAACTTGTATATCTAAAAAGGGAGGAATGACCATGGAATATTACGCACACACCCGTGAGGACGGTGAAAGGCAAACTGTAAAAGCCCACCTTATAGGCGTAAGCAAATTGGCGGATGGCTTTTCAGTAGATCTTTTGAAACCCCTTGCGAAAAAAGCTAGCCTGTATCACGATATAGGTAAGTATGCTCTTAACTTTCAGAAACGGCTTGATAATGACAAAGTAAAATTCAGCCACGCCGCCTGCGGAGCGATAGAGTATAAAAAACTTGCAGATAAAAACGATTGTTTCGCACCCCTTATGGAGTATTGCATCGCAGGACACCACACAGGACTTATGGACGGCGGCACAGTCGCAGACAACTCTGACAGCCCGACTCTTAGCGGCACTTTAAAAAGAGAAAATGAATACACAGGCGATAATGACTACAGCGCATACGCCACTGAAATAGAATTTGCCACCCTAACTCAGGAAGAAATAACGCCGCCATTAAATGAACTGCTTTCTACAAAAGACCCCACCGAGCGTATCGAGCGTTACGCCTTTTTCACCAAGTACGTGTTCTCTTGCCTGACAGACGCAGACTTTCTCGATACCGAAATATTTTGCAATGAAAATGTTGAACGTGGCATGAACGGCGATTTTGAAAAGGCACTTGATAAACTGAACAGAGAATTAAGTGATATGCCGTCAGATAACCCGTTAAGGCAAGCAAGAAGCCGTATTCAGCAACAAGCTTTTGATAATTCGGTCAATAAAAGTCATATTTCAATTCTTGATATGCCAACAGGTAGCGGAAAAACCTTATGTAGTTTGAAACTAGCCTTAGAAAGCGGAAAGAAGAGAATCATATATGTCATACCTTACACAAGTATAATAGAACAGACCGCTAATAAGTTTGAAAAAATGTTCGGCGACGTTCTCCCTGTCTTACAGCATCATTCAAACTATTCCTATGACGGCGGCACAGAGGAAGAAAAGAAAACCGCAGAGAAGCTCAAGAAGACCTGCGAAAATTGGGACGCACCACTTATAATCACCACAAGCGTGCAATTTTTCCAATCCATATACCATTATAAAGGCTCTGCTCTGCGAAAGCTCCACAATCTCCGTGACAGCGTGATAGTTTTTGATGAAATACACCTTATTCCAACAGAACTTCTTCGTCCCTGCCTTAAAGCTGTGGGCTATATAACAAAGTATCTTAACAGCGAAGCCCTTTTTCTCTCCGCCACAATGCCCGATTATTCTAAGCTTTTTGATAAGTTCCTGCCAGATGTGAACTATAATAAGCTTGTTACCGACCGAACCAATTTTAAGTATTTTAAGAAATGCGAATATAAAGACATGGGCAGAACCGCTCTTGAAACCATTGCAGAAAATGCCTCTCGGTGTAAAAATGCCCTGATCGTTGTGAATACCAAGAAAACAGCGGCAGAGCTTTATAGCCTTGTTCAAGGTGAAAAATATCACCTTTCCGCCAATATGACCCCAGCCCACAGAAGCCGTGTCATAGAAGTAGTAAGAAATAAGCTTGAAAATGGCGAGCATATCACAGTAGTTTCAACTTCACTTGTAGAAGCAGGCGTTGACCTTGACTTTAACACAGTTTTCCGCCAGCTTTCAGGTTTAGACAGCATTTTGCAGGCAGGGGGCAGATGTAATCGTGAGGGTAAAGATGACAAGGGCTATGTGTACGTTTTTGACATTGACGAAACATACCGCAAGGGAAGCGACCTTGCCATGCGAATTAACAAGACTAAAGGTTTACTGGAAAAGTACCAAGACATAACTTCCTATGATTGTATTAAAGAATACTACGACGGAATTTTCAACTTCAACCAAAGTCGTATAGCTGAAAACTCTATTGCGAAATATAACGAACAAAGCAACTCATTCGACCGCCAAGGCTTAATGTCACCATACAGCATACCATTCCGAAGCTATGCAATGCAGTTTGAATACATCTCCGCCGACACTATCTCTATCGTTATCGACGATCCTAACGACCAGACTTGCCATGAACTTGTTGAAACCTTGCGTAATGGTGATATGTCAGTAAGAAGAGCATTGCAGAAATATTCAGTGTCTGTCTATATGAACGTTTTCAAGGATCTCTATTCTCAGGGTGTTCTTAACGATCACGGCACAGGTATATTCATTCTCGAAAATCAGAGCTATTATAATAATGAAACAGGTTTGAACACCCAAGCCGCAATGCAGGATTATTTCATCTAAAACAAATGGCAGGCTGCCACCAAGACAGTCTGCCACTTGCTGCATTCCATATCGTACCGAATACGAATATTTTTCAACTCACATATGCGTAAAGTATAGACAAATATATTATACAAACATTATTTTAAAAAGTCAACTTTTTTATATCACAAACCATTGAACGTGGAATTGTGAAATATGCCGAAAATCCGACACTTTTTTTATACATGAAAACTATTGACATTTTATTCATAATGGAGTATCATATATGTAGAGCAAAAAAACAATGTACCTAATACTAATATAAGTTTAAAAGGAGTGATGTAAAAATGAGCTATGGTTTTAAGATCATCGTGACAGGTGACTACGCTTGCTTTTCGCGACCTGAAATGAAAGTTGAGAGGGTAAGTTACGACGTACCCACCCCAAGCGCATTGGAGGGGCTTATCAAATCGGTGTATTGGAAGCCTGCCGTGCGCTACCAAATAAACAAAATAGTGGTGTTCAACCCTATTGAGTTTACCAATATCCGACGAAACGAGGTCAAAGATAAGCTACTGTTATCATCAGTGAAACAGCAAATGAAAGGCGGAGGCTCGGCGGAGATGTACACCTCGGAGATACGAAGTCAGCGAGCGGCAATGGTGCTGAAAAATGTGAAATACGGTATCGAGTTCACGTTTGAGCGCACCTATCTTAAATCAGACCACTCTGACGAATCTGATGAGAAGCATTATAACATAATGCTCAGACGTCTCAGAAACGGCCAGCATTTCAGACAGCCTTGCTTTGGCTGCCGTGAATTTGCGGTAAAAAGTATCGAGCTTGTTGACGACTTTGATCTTACACAGATAGCACCGCAAAATATGGGCGATAAAGACCTTGACTTTATGCTTTACGGCATGAAGTTTGAGGACGGAGGCAAGCCTGTCAATAATGATTGGAATGACCCTAAGTTTTCTGACAAGGCCGACGCAGTTTTCTACCGTCCGCATATGATAGATGGTGTTATCGATGTTGCAAAATACAGGGAGGAGATTAAATGCTGATAAAAGCCTTGTGCGATTACAGTGCTTTGCAGGAGAATAAAACTCCTGCAGGCTATTGTAAGCAAGCCATACACTTTGAAATTCTTCTTACCCCCGAGGGCAAGATAGCCGCAATAAACGATTTGAGAGTACCCCGAATTATCCCTCTGAAAAATAAAAAGACAAAAACAGTCTATGATCCAGTAATGGAACAGCTTCCTGTAAGAACGCAGAAACCGGGCATAGACAAAAACACGATCGAACACAGACCACTCTACATATTCGGTCTGAACTATGATAAAGGAACTTTGACCCCTACAGACGCTACCAACAAAGCGGCAAAATCACACAAATGCTTTTGCGAATGGAATGAGAAGTTCTTTGAGAATATCGACTCGCCTATTTGCAAAGCCTATCTTAACTTTATCCGTACATGGGATCCTGAGCAGGAGACCCAAAACCCACATCTTCTTGCCCTAGGCAAGGAGTATTCAAGCTCCTACTATGAGTTTGGACTTGACGGCTCTCCTGAAATAAAACTTCACAATGACAGCAAATTCAAAGCTGCCTATGAAGATTACCTCGCCCAGCTCAGCGCCGACAGCGACAGTGACGATACCGAATTATCCACCTGTTCCATTCTTGGTGAGAAGCTCCCGCAAGCCCGTATCCATGATAAAATAAAGGGTATCAAAGGTGGAATGTCCTCAGGCTGTGTCCTTGTTGGCATGAAAGAATCTGCCTTTGAATCCTATGGCAAGAAGCAGTCCTACAACAGCAATGTTTCTGAGAAAGCCATGAAAATGTATACCTCTGCGTTTAATTCTCTGCTTGCTGACAGAAGCCATTACAAGACTTTTGACGATATGACAATAGTCTATTTCGCAATGAAGAAGAATGATGCAGAAGAATGCAATATGTTTGCCGGTATGTTCAGCGGATTTGAGGACGAATTAAATAAAAGCGTTGTGACCGAAGCCGACCGAAACATAAACACTGTCATGAGCCAGCTTAAACAGGGCAGGACAGCCGATATGCCTTATGACCCTAACGTAGAATTTTACGTTGCAGGCTTTACCCCAAACAGTTCAAGAATATCCCAGAAGTTCATCTTCCACGATAAGTTCGGCAGGATATTTGACAATGTACTCAAACATCAGCAGGATATCGCATTCACTGAGGGTCAGCATCAAGTAAGCATTGAACGTATCAAGCGTGAGCTTATCTCACCGAAATCGTCCAAGGAAACAGTTCCGCCGCCTCTCACCGCCGCACTTTTTGAAGCAATACTCAAAGGTACAAGATACCCTGACGAACTGCTTTCCACAGTAATAACAAGGGTCAAGACCGACAGCGACGAGGAGAACAACCATTTTATAAAAATCAATAACGTAAGGGCAGGCTTGATAAGGGGCTGCATTAATCGTAAATATAATAAGGAGGTAATAAAAATGTCACCAGAACTTGACAATAAAAATCCAGCCACTCTCTGCGGTGCGCTTTTTGCAGTGCTTGAGAAGATACAGCAGGATACTTCGGAAGGAACACTTAATACGACAATAGTTGATTCGTATTTTTCATCAGCTTGTTCAAGACCTGTAACAGTGTTTCCACATCTTGTTGATTTATCTTTTAAACATTTAAAAAAATATAAGAGCATAGAGTTACGCAACTATTATAAAAATCTTATCCTTGATATAATAGCTGATTTGGAGGAAAAATTTCCTCATACCCTTTCTAATGACGAACAAGGAATGTTTATCATAGCCTATGCCAAGCAGAATAGAAAGCTTTATACCAAAAAATCAAAAGATAAGCCAGCAGAAAATTCTGAAGTTAAGTCAGAAGCAACATCAGAAGAATAAAGAAAGGACGAAATATTATGGAAAATGCAATCAAGAACAGATATGAATTTGTAATGCTTTTTGACGTTGAGAACGGCAACCCAAACGGCGACCCTGACGCAGGCAATATGCCTAGAACAGACCCCGAAACAAGCCTTGGCATCGTTACAGACGTGTGCCTTAAAAGAAAGATAAGAAACTTTGTGGAGCTTACCAAAGAGGGCGAAGCAGGCTACAATATCCTCATCAAGGCAGACAGAGCCCTCAATACAAAGTTCACCGAAGCTTATAAAGAGCTAGGTTTAAAGGGAAGCGGAAAGGAAACTCCTGCTGACATACAGCGTCAGGCTCGTGACTATATCTGTCAGAACTACTTTGACGTAAGAACGTTCGGCGCAGTAATGAGTACGGGCGACGATCCATGCGGCATTGTAAGAGGACCTGTCCAGCTCAACTTTGCAAGAAGTATCGACCCTGTTTTTGCACAAAATATTTCTATCACAAGGCAAGCGAAAACAACAGAAGAGAGAAAGAAAACTGGAGATACCGAAATGGGCAAAAAGAGCATAATCCCATATGCGCTTTATCGTGGCGAGGGCTATGTTTCCGCAATGCTCGCTCAGAAGATAACAGGCTTTAGCGAGGACGACCTTGAGCTTCTTTGGACATCTATCATCAATATGTTCGAGCATGACAGAAGCGCCGCAAGAGGAAAGCTCTGTATGCGTAAGCTTATCGTGTTCAAGCATGACTCCGCCCTGGGCAATGCCCCTGCACATATCCTCTTTGACAAGGTGTCAGTTAAGCTCAAAGACGGCGTGACAACTCCAAGACATTACTCAGACTATGATATCTCCATAGATAAGGATATGCCCGAGGGCGTTACCCTTATTGAAAAGCTCTGATGAGCGAAGATGTAACTATCAATATCCGTGACATACAGCATTATATGTATTGTCCACGCAGGTTTGCTCTTTTAGAAGTTAATGACGACTGGGCTGAAAACGCCTTTGTCGTCAAAGCAAACCTCCTCCATGAGAACGTCCACAGCGGCGAGCGCAACTTTGAAAATAAGCATAAGATCGTCCGAAGTGACGTGTCAGTGTATAATGACGACCCTAAGTACAATATTTTCGGAGTTGTAGATTGTATCGAGTTTGTCCGTGATAAAAGCGGTGACTATATAGATACCCTGGACGGCACATTCCGTGTGGAAATTGTGGAGTATAAACCCACCAGACCCAAAGCTGGGGAGTTTGATCAGACCGACGCTATACAAGTCTATGCGCAGAAGCTTTGCGTGGATAACGTATTTCATTGCAATAGCCGATGTTTTCTGTACTATGCAGATGTGCGCAGACGATCAGAATTGCCCTTTGATACTCAGGGCGCAGAGTATGATAAAATGCTTTGCGACTATCTTGGAAAAATGCGTGAGATACTTGCAGCGGATATTATCCCAAAGCGTGTAAAAGGTCAGAAATGTTCAGGCTGTTCACTGTCGGATATGTGCTTTCCAAAAGTGAAGAAATATAGCGTGAAAAATACGATTTTCTCCATGAACGGAGGCGAAAACAATGCGTAAACTGCTCAATTCACTTTATATTCTCGAAGAAACTGCCTACCTCACACTTGACGGTGAAAACATAGTGTGCAGGGCAGAGGACAGCGAGAAGTTCCGTGTGCCTTTTACTAATATAGAGGATATCTATATTTTCAGTTATTCGGGTTGTTCACCTGCGCTTATGGGCAAGTGTGCAGAATATGGCATAGCCGTTAATTTTATTTCTCCTCAAGGTAAATTTCTCGCAAGAGTTCAGGGCAAAACAAAGGGCAACGTCTATCTGCGAAAAGAGCAGTTTGAGCTTTTTTCTATTCCTCAGCTCGACCTTATCAGGAATACTGTCGCCGCAAAGCTTTCAAATACACGTTATCTTATCAGACGTTCGCTCCACGATAACCCGGATATAAACAGTGACGGAGCGCTTACAGATTGTATAAAATATCTTGAAAACGGCATAAAGACCGTCTATGAAACTTCCGATAAAGATATCATCATGGGTATAGAGGGAAGCTGTGCAAAGGCATATTTTGATATATTTGACCGACTGATACTCCACCAAAAAGAAGATTTTTACCTTGCCAACCGCACCAAACGCCCACCCCTCGACAGAGTAAACGCCATGCTCTCGTTTCTGTATACTATCGCAATTTCATCATATACATCAGCACTTGAAAGCGTAGGACTTGATAGCTGCCTCGGCTTTTACCATGCCCTGCGTTCAGGCAGAAGCAGCCTGTCCTGCGACCTTGTTGAGGAAGTTCGCTGCGTGGTGGAGCGACTTGTGCTTACTATGATAAACTTGAAAATGATAAAGCCCGAGGACTTTGAAACTCAGGTCAGTGGCGCAGTATACCTCTCCAAAGAGGGCAAGAAAAAAGTCCTCACCGCATGGCAGGAGCGTAAGCGCACAAGCATAGTCCACCCATATCTGGGCGAAAAGATACAGCAAGGGCTACTCCCATATGTGCAAAGCTCGCTTCTCGCAAAATATATCCGTGGCGAGCTGGATGAGTACCCGAACTATCTGCTGAAATAGAGGTGATATAAATGATGACCTTAGTAAGCTATGACGTGTCTACCACGGATAATAAGGGCAAAACAAGACTTAGAAAAGTGTCGAAAGAGTGTCAAAATTATGGTCAGCGAGTGCAGAATAGCGTGTTTGAAATAGACGTAGACTATGGCACTTTTCTGAAAGTGAAAGATAAACTTCTGAAAATAATAGACCCAAAGCATGATAGTCTGCGGATATATTACTTAGGCAACAATTGGAAGCATAGAATAGAACACTACGGCACCAAAGAGACCTATGACCCCGAAGGCGTCCTGATATTTTGACCAGCGTACCCCAAGTGATCCACAAATCCCTAGTAAGTTCGCATGAAAATGCCATGCTAATTGTGAACGCACAGTGAACAAAATCAAATCGATACCCATTAAATAAAAAAATAAGTCCGCATCACGTTGAGCAAGCACCAGATATACACAACATCAAGTGTCACGCTCCACGTGAGCGTGTGAGTTGAAATTCTGTAAGAACGCAGAAAGGCATTGACGGCTTCAGTCACGCTCCACGTGAGCGTGTGAGTTGAAATAATGGTGTTGGCGGCTCGTTTTCTGAAATACTGCGTCACGCTCCACGTGAGCGTGTGAGTTGAAATCAAGATAAACTGAAACGTCAAGCTTTGCCCCCAGCGTCACGCTCCACGTGAGCGTGTGAGTTGAAATAATGTGCTTGTCTATTCTCGAGAGGTCGAGTGCGTCACGCTCCACGTGAGCGTGTGAGTTGAAATTCATAAGGTCCGCAAGTGTTTTCGGTATGCCATCAGTCACGCTCCACGTGAGCGTGTGAGTTGAAATTGCCCTGTATGCGCTTGGCGCAGGGCGCTTAAAAGTCACGCTCCACGTGAGCGTGTGAGTTGAAATATATTTTCCTCACCCTTACGATGCCTAATGTATGGTCACGCTCCACGTGAGCGTGTGAGTTGAAATATGAAATACAAGGCTGTTGCTGCGGCTGTCAAAGGTCACGCTCCACGTGAGCGTGTGAGTTGAAATGCGTTGGGAGAACGTTGACCTACCTCACCGCCGGTCACGCTCCACGTGAGCGTGTGAGTTGAAATATTGATGAGATAGGCACTATATTCAATAGCCGTGTCACGCTCCACGTGAGCGTGTGAGTTGAAATTTTAATCTTTCCTGTCGTACTTGCGGTAAGTTCGTCACGCTCCACGTGAGCGTGTGAGTTGAAATTTGCTGGGGCGTTTTTCAGTTACCGAAATGAAAAGTCACGCTCCACGTGAGCGTGTGAGTTGAAATTCTATGTACGTCCATAAAGCAGCCGCCAAAGCCGTCACGCTCCACGTGAGCGTGTGAGTTGAAATTTTAAATCGGGAGCGGAGCGACCACCTTGCTTGGGTCACGCTCCACGTGAGCGTGTGAGTTGAAATTGAAGAATCGCAGGCTTATAGGCTTTGGCGGCTGGTCACGCTCCACGTGAGCGTGTGAGTTGAAATGATGATGCAGAGGACGGCGACTTGACGCACCTTGGTCACGCTCCACGTGAGCGTGTGAGTTGAAATCTTATCGCTATGTCTTCTTGACCCTTACCGTGCCGTCACGCTCCACGTGAGCGTGTGAGTTGAAATTTCCGCGTGAGTGAGAACCTCACGCCACATAGCGGTCACGCTCCACGTGAGCGTGTGAGTTGAAATCTGCGGTGGTAGCTGATTTCTCAGCGTTCTCAGCGTCACGCTCCACGTGAGCGTGTGAGTTGAAATCGTGATAAAGATGGAAAGGTCTATCTCGACTATCGTCACGCTCCACGTGAGCGTGTGAGTTGAAATCTGTTTGTGCCTTAGTTGCTGTTGCCAGTGCTGGTCACGCTCCACGTGAGCGTGTGAGTTGAAATGAGACAGCCACTTAATGCCATCAATATAGGGATGTCACGCTCCACGTGAGCGTGTGAGTTGAAATATATCATAGGAATTGAATTACGCCCATATATAGGAAAGTCACGCTCCACGTGAGCGTGTGAGTTGAAATTTATAAGGCTATTGATGAGGGCAGAAGTCTTACACGTCACGCTCCACGTGAGCGTGTGAGTTGAAATAGGATAGCGGACAACGCCCTCTAAATAAGAGGGGCGAGTCACGCTCCACGTGAGCGTGTGAGTTGAAATGGCAAGGATAAATAACCCCCGCAGGGGGTTTTAGTCACGCTCCACGTGAGCGTGTGAGTTGAAATGATGCGCATAAGCGCCTACATCTTGACGATACCGTCACGCTCCACGTGAGCGTGTGAGTTGAAATTTCAAATGGTGGAATTGAAATGACAGATATGACGTCACGCTCCACGTGAGCGTGTGAGTTGAAATGTTCTTAGCCGTGAGGTCTGCGATAGCTGTATCCGTCACGCTCCACGTGCGTTGAAAGATTAAGGGGGTGAGAAAATGATGTCACGCTCCACGTGAGCGTGTGAGTTGAAATTCTGTCTGGCAGATGAATAATAAGGAGGTAAAATGTCACGCTCCACGTGAGCGTGTGAGTTGAAATATGTTGTAAAGAAGGGAGATACCCTGTCTGGCATGTCACGCTCCACGTGAGCGTGTGAGTTGAAATAAAAAATCTTCCCACTTGACAAGAACATATGTTCGGTCACGCTCCACGTGAGCGTGTGAGTTGAAATCACATGGTTGGGCGTGTTTCGACTGTGCCGATAAGGTCACGCTCCACGTGAGCGTGTGAGTTGAAATGACCTATGGCGGCGCGCTATGCAGGACGAGAGTAGTCACGCTCCACGTGAGCGTGTGAGTTGAAATGGGTCTATGATGATGCAAAGGTCTTCGATAACGCGTCACGCTCCACGTGAGCGTGTGAGTTGAAATAAAATAAAACCATACTTTTAAGGAGGAATTTTAAAGTCACGCTCCACGTGAGCGTGTGAGTTGAAATATAATATATAACATACATTAAACCACTAACTACGTCACGCTCCACGTGAGCGTGTGAGTTGAAATGCTTTTGCTATGTAAAGAATAATGAAATTGTGAAGTCACGCTCCACGTGAGCGTGTGAGTTGAAATTTAAAACTCCTCGGCTGTGACTTAGCCGCTATTGGTCACGCTCCACGTGAGCGTGTGAGTTGAAATATTGGTTTCGGCGGCTGTTTCCTCGAAGCGCATAGTCACGCTCCACG
>PPYF01370516.1_pt1 | contig 29181 bp, 25 predicted proteins | sample 1559871 | NCBI WGS metagenome assembly PPYF01 (sample SAMN08240021, study PRJNA423297) | Human gut metagenome, whole genome shotgun sequencing project.
ACGACGGTTTACGTTTCGCTATCCGTGAAGGTGGCCGTACAGTAGGTGCGGGCGTTGTTGCTAAAGTATTAGGTTAATTACTCGCGTAATTTCCTAAAAAAGGGCATCAATTGATGCCCTTTTTATGCGTTGTTTGAAAAAGAACCTATCTCATCACTAGTTTGTTGTAAATTATTGGTGAGATAGGCTCTGATACAACGAATCGAGTCCAGTATCTTGCAGATACGAATGTCATAGAGATATGACACTGTGTCAGATGCAATCATAGTTGATTTTATGGTTAGTCTGATTTGTTTTGCTCTTGCGAGGCAAGCTGGCTATTTATTTACATCATAGTGACAGGTTAATTTATGAGTGCGAATAGCGGAGCTCAAGATAGCAAACGCGGTGGTGATATCGCTAAGTGGATCATTACCGTTTTATTGCTGGCAGTAGCAGTGGGTGGCAACTATCTTTACCGTGAATTTAACCTAGCGTTGCGAGCTTTAGCTGTTGTTGCTTTGTTCGTAGCAGCAGGTGGGATCGCGTTGTGGACAACACAAGGTAAAGCAACGTTAGCATTTGCTCGTGAAGCGCGTATTGAAATGCGTAAAGTAGTATGGCCAACACGTCAAGAAACATTGCAGACAACCCTGATTGTTGCTGCGGTGACGGCTATTGTGTCATTAGTTCTTTGGGGACTGGATGGCATTCTGGTTCGTTTTGTTTCATTTATTACTGGCCTGTGAGGTGTTCATGACTGATTCTCCAAAAAAACGCTGGTATGTCATTCAGGCATTTTCAGGCTTTGAAGGCCGTGTTGCACAGTCTCTGCGTGAACATATCAAATTAAACGAAATGGAAGACTCATTCGGCGAAGTTATGGTTCCAACCGAAGAAGTGGTTGAGATCCGTAGCGGTCAACGTCGCAAAAGTGAGCGTAAATTTTTCCCAGGGTATGTTCTTGTCCAAATGGTCATGAACGATGCAACTTGGCACTTAGTACGTAATGTACCTCGTGTTATGGGATTCATTGGCGGAACGTCAGACAGACCTGCACCAATTAGCGATAAAGAAGTTGATGCGATTATGAATCGCTTACAACAAGTTGGTGATAAACCGCGTCCTAAAACACTGTTTGAACCAGGTGAAATGGTTCGTGTTAGCGATGGTCCATTCGCTGACTTTAATGGTGTTGTTGAAGAAGTTGATTACGAAAAAAGCCGCTTAAAAGTCTCTGTATCAATCTTTGGTCGTGCAACACCAGTTGAATTAGACTTTAGCCAGGTTGAAAAAGGTTAAACCTTTTTACGCTGCTTTCTTGCAAAAGGTGGAAAAGTTATCTACAATTTTCCACCTTTCGTTTTGAGTTGTTTTGTCATAAGACAGAACAAAGTAAAATCGGGGAGCCCTAGCCGGGCGATATACCCAAATTGAGGAATTAATTAATGGCTAAGAAAGTCCAAGCCTATATCAAACTGCAAGTTTCTGCAGGTATGGCTAATCCAAGTCCACCAGTTGGTCCAGCTCTGGGTCAACAAGGTGTTAACATCATGGAATTCTGTAAAGCATTCAACGCTAAAACTGAAAGCGTAGAAAAAGGTTTACCAATTCCTGTTGTTATTACAGTTTATGCTGACCGTTCTTTCACTTTCGTTACCAAAACTCCTCCAGCAGCAGTTCTGCTGAAGAAAGCTGCGGGCGTGAAATCAGGTTCTGGCAAACCGAACAAAGAGAAAGTAGGTAAAATTACTTCTGCTCAAGTTCGTGAAATCGCAGAAACTAAAGCTGCGGACCTGACTGGTGCTGACGTTGAAGCTATGATGCGTTCAATTGCTGGTACTGCTCGTTCCATGGGCCTGGTAGTGGAGGATTAATCTGATGGCTAAACTAACCAAGCGCATGCGCAATATCCGTGAGAAAGTTGAAGTAACTAAACAGTACGAAATTGCTGAAGCTGTTGCTTTACTGAAAGAACTGGCTACTGCTAAATTCGTTGAAAGCGTTGACGTTGCTGTTAACCTTGGCATCGATGCACGTAAATCAGATCAAAACGTTCGTGGTGCAACTGTACTTCCACACGGTACTGGCCGTTCAGTTCGCGTTGCTGTATTCGCACAAGGTGCAAATGCAGAAGCTGCTAAAGAAGCAGGCGCTGAATTAGTCGGTATGGACGACTTAGCTGCTAAAGTTAAAGCTGGCGAAATGGACTTTGACGTTGTTATCGCATCTCCAGATGCAATGCGCGTTGTAGGTCAATTAGGTCAAATCCTTGGCCCACGTGGCTTAATGCCAAACCCGAAAGTGGGTACTGTAACTCCTAACGTTGCTGAAGCAGTTAAAAATGCTAAAGCTGGTCAGGTTCGTTACCGTAACGACAAAAATGGTATTATCCATACCACTATCGGTAAAGTTGATTTCAACGAAGCTCAGTTGAAAGAAAACTTAGAAGCTCTGCTGGTTGCTCTGAAAAAAGCAAAACCATCAGCAGCGAAAGGCGTTTATATCAAGAAAGTAAGCCTGTCTACCACTATGGGTGCAGGTGTTGCGATTGATCAAGCTAGCTTAAGCGCGACAGTTTAATCTTAGATTAGACTAAAGTCATAAAAGACTTTACCTTGGCGTCAAATTTGTATAGAATTTGACGCCTTGAGTTTAGCTATGTTGTATTTTTTCAAGTCGACATAACTAAATTCTCTGAATTTCGGTTGGAGTCTGGCCTATCCAGACCCCGTCCAAGACCGCAGGTGTAAGTAATTACTTAATTTTCCTGCGTAGACGGTGAGAGAGCCAATAAAGAATTATATATTCTGGATTCTACTCACCGTGTTTTAGCGCTTATACCATTGTGGTAATAAGTGATGTGAGTCCCGAGTTTTTACTCGGTTAATCCAGGAGCAAGAAGCTAATGGCACTAAATCTTCAAGACAAACAAGCGATTGTTGCTGAAGTCAGCGAAGTTGCCAAAGGTGCGCTTTCTGCAGTTGTTGCGGATTCCCGTGGCGTTACTGTAGCTAAAATGACCGAACTGCGTAAAGCATGTCGTGAAGCTGGCGTTACTGTACGTGTAGTACGTAACACACTTCTGCGTCGTGCTGTTGAAGGTACTTCTTATGAAGTACTGAAAGATGCATTTGTTGGTCCAACCTTGATTGCATTTTCTGCTGAACATCCGGGCGCTGCTGCTCGTCTGTTCAAAGATTTCGCGAAAGCGAACCCAGCATTCGAGATTAAAGCGGCTGCCTTTGAAGGTGAGTTTATCCCAGGTTCGAACATCGATCGTCTGGCTACACTCCCAACTTACGATGAAGCAATCGCACGCCTGATGGCAACCATGAAAGAAGCCTCTGCAGGCAAATTGGTTCGCACTCTGGCTGCTCTGCGCGATCAGAAAGAAGCTGCTTAATAGCCAATTTCTTCGTTGCTTTATTTACGTATAAACTTTTTCTGAATTTTAGGAACACTTGTTATGTCTATTTCTAAAGACGATATCTTAAACGCAGTTGCTGAAATGTCTGTAATGGACGTTGTTGAACTGATCTCTATGATGGAAGAAAAATTCGGTGTATCTGCTGCTGCAGCTGTTGCTGTTGCTGCGGGTCCAGCAGAAGCTGCTGAAGAGAAAACTGAATTTGACGTTATCCTGAAAGCTATCGGCGGTAACAAAGTAGCAGTAATCAAAGCAGTACGTGGCGCTACCGGTCTTGGCCTGAAAGAAGCTAAAGACTTAGTAGAATCTGCACCAGCAGCTCTGAAAGAAGGCGTAAGCAAAGATGATGCTGAAGCTCTGAAGAAAGCTCTGGAAGAAGCAGGCGCTGAGGTTGAAGTTAAATAATTTAACTTCCCAGAGTGCAGCCTAACGGCTGATGGCTGGTGATTTTTTGGTCACCAGCCTTTTTGCGCTGTAAGGTAAGAGTCACTTTTTCACACTTTTTTGGTGTCTCATTACTTCAATATTTTTTGCTATTGACGACTTAATATACTGTGTTAGTCACTACGATCCACGTTCTCGAAAGCTCGGTAGTGATCTTGGCACAATGAAATGATTTAAGAGTAATAGCAATGAATATTCGGAAAATAGTTGTTTTCCTACCTACAAAAAAACAGTGTTTGCAGAATGTCGAGCCATCCTTAAAGTTAAGGACAGGCAGAGTGGGTCACTTTTCAGCGAGCTGAGGAACCCTATGGTTTACTCCTATACCGAGAAAAAACGTATTCGTAAGGATTTTGGTAAACGTCCACAATTTATGAACGTGAAGCCCCAGAAGGCACCGTTAAAGACATCAAAGAACAAGAAGTCTATATGGGTGAAATCCCATTAATGACCGATAATGGTACCTTTGTTATCAATGGTACTGAGCGTGTTATCGTTTCCCAGTTACACCGTAGCCCTGGTGTGTTCTTTGATAGTGACAAAGGTAAAACACACTCTTCAGGTAAGGTACTGTATAACGCACGTATTATCCCTTATCGTGGCTCATGGTTAGACTTCGAATTCGACCCTAAAGATAACCTTTTTGTCCGTATTGACCGTCGCCGTAAATTACCTGCGACTATCATTTTACGCGCAATGAACTACAGCACTGAAGAAATCTTAGGATTATTCTTCGAAAAAACATTGTTTGAAATCAGCAACAACAAGCTGATGATGACATTAGTGCCTGAACGTCTGCGTGGTGAAACTGCTTCATTTGATATTGAAGCAAACGGCAAAGTGTATGTCGAAAAAGGCCGTCGTATTACCGCTCGCCATATTCGTCAATTAGAAAAAGAGCAAGTTGACCGCATTGAAGTACCTGTTGAATACATTGCAGGTAAAGTGGTTGCTCGTGACTATATTGATGAAGCGACAGGTGAACTGATTTGTGCTGCTAACATGGAAATCTCTTTAGATGTGTTAGCTCGCTTAAGTCAAGCTGGTCATAAAACGATTGAAACTCTGTTTACCAATGACTTAGATCATGGTGCTTATATTTCAGAAACTGTTCGCGTCGATCCTACAAACGATCGTTTAAGCGCATTAGTTGAAATCTACCGCATGATGCGTCCTGGTGAACCACCTACACGCGAAGCAGCAGAAAATTTATTTGAGAACTTATTCTTCTCTGAAGATCGTTATGATCTGTCTGCTGTTGGTCGTATGAAGTTCAACCGTTCTTTAGGCCGTGACGAAGTTGAGGGTTCTGGCATCCTAAGCCAAGAAGATATCATTGAAGTAATGAGAAAACTGATTGATATCCGTAATGGTAAAGGTGAAGTGGATGATATTGACCACTTAGGTAACCGTCGTATTCGTTCTGTTGGCGAAATGGCTGAAAACCAATTCCGTGTTGGTCTGGTGCGTGTTGAACGTGCAGTTAAAGAGCGTCTATCTTTAGGCGATCTTGATGCATTAATGCCACAAGATATGATCAACGCAAAACCGATTTCTGCTGCTGTCAAAGAATTCTTTGGTTCTAGCCAGTTATCACAGTTTATGGATCAGAATAACCCGCTATCAGAGATTACGCACAAACGTCGTATTTCTGCATTAGGCCCAGGTGGTTTGACCCGTGAACGTGCAGGCTTCGAAGTTCGAGACGTACACCCAACTCACTACGGTCGTGTGTGCCCAATCGAAACACCTGAAGGTCCAAACATCGGTCTTATCAACTCATTATCTGTTTATGCACAGACTAATGAGTACGGTTTCTTAGAAACGCCTTACCGTGTTGTTGAAAACAACGCCGTAACAGATGAAATTCACTATCTGTCTGCAATCGAAGAAGGTAACTTCATCATTGCTCAGGCTAACTCCGTATTAGACGATGACAATCACTTCGTTGAAGAATTAGTTACTTGCCGTCATAAAGGTGAGTCAAGCTTATTTAGTCGTGACCAAGTTCAGTACATGGACGTTTCAACCCAACAGGTTGTTTCTGTCGGTGCTTCACTGATCCCATTCCTTGAACACGATGACGCCAACCGTGCATTGATGGGTGCGAACATGCAACGTCAGGCTGTTCCTACACTTCGTGGTGATAAACCACTGGTAGGTACAGGTATGGAACGTGCGGTAGCGGTTGACTCCGGTGTTACTGCGGTTGCTAAACGTGGTGGTGTTGTTCAGTATGTTGATGCTTCTCGTATCGTTATCAAAGTTAACGAAGAAGAGACTTACGCTGGTGAAGCGGGCATCGATATCTACAGCTTGACTAAATACACTCGTTCTAACCAGAACACATGTATTAACCAAACTCCTTGCGCATCTTTAGGTGAACCTGTTGATCGTGGTGACGTGTTAGCCGATGGTCCTTCAACAGACCTTGGTGAGTTAGCATTAGGTCAAAACATGCGCGTGGCATTTATGCCATGGAATGGTTATAACTACGAGGACTCCATCCTTGTATCTGAGCGTGTTGTTCAAGAAGATCGTTTCACTACTATCCATATTCAAGAACTTGCTTGTGTCTCTCGTGATACTAAGTTAGGGCCTGAAGAGATCACAGCTGATATCCCGAACGTCGGTGAAGCAGCGTTATCTAAACTGGATGAATCAGGTATCGTTTATATCGGTGCTGAAGTGAAAGGTGGTGACATTCTGGTTGGTAAAGTAACACCTAAAGGTGAAACTCAACTGACTCCAGAAGAGAAACTGCTGCGTGCTATCTTCGGTGAAAAAGCGTCTGATGTTAAAGATTCTTCTCTGCGTGTTCCTAATGGTGTGTCTGGTACAGTTATCGACGTACAAGTCTTCACCCGTGATGGCGTAGAAAAAGATAAACGTGCATTAGAAATCGAAGAATCACAGTTACGTGAAGTTAAGAAAGACTTAACTGAAGAACTGCGTATCTTTGAAGCTGGTCTATTCGCTCGTATCCGTGGTGTTCTGATTGCTGGCGGTATTGAAGCTGAGAAATTAGATAAATTACCTCGTGAACGTTGGTTAGAGCTGGGTATTGCGGATGAAGAGAAGCAAAACCAGTTAGAACAATTAGCAGAACAGTATGATGAACTGAAAGCTGAGTTCGCGAAGAAACTGGAAGCTAAACGTCGTAAAATCACTCAAGGTGATGATTTAGCACCAGGCGTGCTGAAAATCGTTAAGGTTTACCTGGCTGTTAAACGTCAGATCCAACCTGGTGATAAGATGGCGGGTCGTCATGGTAACAAGGGTGTTATCTCTAAGATTAACCCAATTGAAGACATGCCATACGATGAAAACGGCAATCCAGTAGACCTCGTACTGAACCCACTGGGTGTACCATCACGTATGAACATCGGTCAGATCCTCGAAACTCACTTGGGTATGGCTGCTAAAGGTATCGGTGATAAGATCAACGCGATGCTGAAACAGCAACAAGAAGTTGCTAAATTACGTGAATTTATCCAGAAAGCTTACGATCTGGGTATGGCACCTCGTCAGAAAGTTGATCTGGACACCTTCAGCGATGAAGAAGTGTTACGTCTGGCTGAAAACCTGAAAAAAGGTATGCCAACCGCAACACCAGTGTTCGATGGTGCAGAAGAAATGGAAATTAAAGAGATGCTGAAATTAGCTGATCTTCCAACTTCTGGTCAGATTACACTTTTCGATGGTCGTACAGGTGAACAATTTGAGCGTCCAGTAACTGTTGGTTACATGTACATGCTGAAACTGAACCACTTAGTTGATGACAAGATGCACGCCCGTTCTACTGGTTCGTACAGCTTGGTTACTCAGCAACCTCTTGGTGGTAAAGCACAGTTTGGTGGACAGCGTTTCGGGGAGATGGAAGTGTGGGCACTGGAAGCATACGGTGCAGCTTATACTCTTCAAGAAATGCTTACTGTTAAGTCGGATGACGTTAACGGTCGTACCAAAATGTACAAAAACATCGTTGATGGTAACCATCAGATGGAACCAGGTATGCCAGAGTCGTTCAACGTATTGTTGAAAGAGATCCGTTCACTGGGTATCAACATCGAATTGGAAGACGAATAACGGATTCCATATAGACAGACTGCTAGAAATGGCAGTCTGTCAAACAGTGACTACACTGGTTTAAAGGGGTGAATGACAGGGGTCATTTGCCTGGCAGGTCTAACTCCGACAGGAGCCATTTCGTGAAAGACTTATTAAAGTTTCTGAAAGCGCAAACCAAGACCGAAGAGTTTTATGGGTCACATCGAATTAGCTTCTCCAGTTGCTCACATTTGGTTCTTGAAATCACTGCCGTCCCGTATCGGTCTGCTGCTGGATATGCCACTGCGCGATATTGAACGTGTACTGTATTTCGAATCTTATGTTGTTGTGGAAGGCGGGATGACTAGCCTTGAGCGCGGACAAATCTTAACAGAAGAGCAATATCTTGATGCATTAGAAGAGTTCGGTGACGAATTCGATGCGAAGATGGGTGCAGAAGCTGTTCAGAACTTGTTACAGAGCATGGATCTGGAACAAGAGTGTGAAACGCTGCGTGAAGAGTTAAATGAAACTAACTCTGAAACTAAACGTAAGAAACTGACTAAACGTATCAAGTTACTTGAAGCATTCATGCAATCAGGCAATAAACCTGAGTGGATGATCTTAACTGTACTGCCTGTGTTACCACCAGACTTACGTCCATTGGTTCCACTTGATGGCGGTCGTTTTGCGACTTCAGACCTGAACGATTTATATCGTCGTGTGATCAACCGTAACAACCGTTTAAAACGCCTGCTTGATTTAGCAGCACCAGACATTATTGTACGTAACGAAAAACGTATGTTACAAGAGTCTGTGGATGCGTTATTAGATAACGGTCGTCGTGGTCGTGCGATTACAGGTTCTAACAAACGTCCTCTGAAATCTTTGGCTGATATGATCAAAGGTAAACAAGGTCGTTTCCGTCAAAACCTGTTAGGTAAACGTGTTGACTATTCTGGTCGTTCTGTAATCACCGTTGGTCCATACCTGCGTCTGCATCAGTGTGGTCTACCGAAGAAAATGGCTCTTGAGTTATTCAAACCATTTATTTACGGAAAACTGGAAACCCGTGGTTTAGCGACAACAATCAAAGCCGCTAAAAAAATGGTTGAGCGTGAAGAAGCGGTTGTTTGGGATATCTTAGATGAAGTTATCCGCGAACACCCAGTGATGCTGAACCGTGCACCAACACTTCACCGTTTAGGTATTCAGGCATTTGAACCAATCCTTATCGAAGGTAAAGCTATTCAGTTACACCCACTCGTTTGTGCGGCATATAACGCCGACTTCGATGGTGACCAAATGGCGGTTCACGTACCATTGACATTAGAAGCACAGTTAGAAGCTCGTGCGCTGATGATGTCAACAAACAACATTCTGTCTCCAGCAAGTGGTGACCCAATCATCGTTCCTTCACAGGACGTTGTATTAGGTCTGTACTACATGACTCGTGACTGCATCAATGCCAAAGGTGAAGGCATGGTGTTAAGTGGTCCTAAAGAAGCTGAACGCGTTTATCGCGCAGGTTTAGCCTCTTTACACGCACGCGTTAAAGTACGTATCACTGAAGAGATCAAAGATGGCGAAGGTAATATCACCACTGAAACTAGCTTAAAAGACACAACTGTCGGCCGAGCTATTTTATGGATGATCGTACCAAAAGGCCTACCTTACGCGCTGGTTAACCAACCATTAGGTAAGAAAGCAATTTCTAAAATGCTGAATACCTGTTATCGCGTGTTGGGCTTGAAGCCAACAGTTATTTTTGCTGACCAAATCATGTATACCGGTTTTGCTTACGCAGCACGTTCAGGTGCTTCAGTAGGTATCGATGACATGGTTATCCCTGCGAAAAAAGCAGAGATCATTGCAGAAGCAGAAGCAGAAGTTGCAGAAATTCAGGAACAGTTCCAATCCGGTCTGGTAACAGCGGGCGAACGTTACAACAAAGTTATCGATATTTGGGCTGCGGCGAATGAGCGCGTAGCAAAAGCGATGATGGAAAACCTGTCTACTGAAACCGTTATTAACCGTAATGGTGAAGAAGAACAACAAGTATCTTTCAACAGCATCTTTATGATGGCTGACTCCGGTGCTCGTGGTTCTGCAGCTCAGATTCGTCAGTTAGCAGGTATGCGTGGTCTGATGGCTAAGCCAGATGGCTCAATCATCGAAACACCTATTACAGCAAACTTCCGTGAAGGTCTGAACGTACTCCAGTACTTCATCTCAACTCACGGTGCTCGTAAAGGTCTTGCGGATACCGCACTGAAAACAGCAAACTCCGGTTACTTGACTCGTCGTTTAGTTGACGTTGCACAAGACTTAGTCGTAACAGAAGACGACTGTGGTACAACCGAAGGTGTTATGATGACTCCGGTTATCGAAGGTGGTGATGTTAAAGAACCACTGCGTGAACGTGTATTAGGTCGTGTGGCTGCAGAAGATATTCTGAAACCAGGTACTGCCGATATTCTTGTTCCACGTAACACTCTGTTAAACGAAAAGCTGTGTGACTTGTTAGAAGAAAACTCAGTTGACAGCGTGAAAGTACGTTCAGTTGTAACCTGTAACACAGACTTCGGTGTGTGTGCTAATTGTTATGGTCGTGACCTTGCTCGTGGTCATATCATTAACAAAGGTGAAGCTATCGGTGTTATCGCGGCACAGTCAATCGGTGAACCAGGTACACAGTTAACGATGCGTACGTTCCACATCGGTGGTGCGGCATCTCGTGCGGCAGCAGAATCTAGCATTCAAGTACGTAACAAAGGTACTCTGAAGCTGTTTAATGCGAAGTTCATTACTAATACTGCTGGTAAATTAGTTATCACTTCTCGTAACACTGAATTACGTTTAATTGACGAATTCGGTCGTACGAAAGAGAGCTACAAAGTACCTTACGGTGCTCAATTAGCGAAGGGTGATGGCGAAGCGGTTAACGGTGGCGAAACTGTTGCTAACTGGGATCCACATACAATGCCAGTTGTGAGTGAAGTATCTGGTATCATCCGTTTTGCAGACATGGTTGATGGTCAAACTATCACACGTCAAACAGATGAATTAACAGGTCTTTCTTCACTGGTTGTTCTGGATTCAGCAGAGCGTACAGGTAGCGGTAAAGATTTACGTCCAGCATTACGCATCACTGATGCACAAGGTAATGACGTATTAATCCCGAATACTGATATGCCAGCACAGTACTTCCTGCCAGGTAAAGCGATTGTTCAGTTAGACGATGGCATTACAATTAACGCAGGTGACACTTTAGCGCGTATTCCACAAGAATCTGGCGGTACTAAAGATATCACCGGTGGTCTGCCACGCGTTGCTGACTTGTTTGAAGCTCGTCGTCCGAAAGAGCCTGCAATCCTTGCTGAAATCAGCGGTATTGTTTCGTTCGGTAAAGAGACTAAAGGTAAACGTCGTCTAGTTATTTCTCCATTAGACGGTAGCGATGCATACGAAGAGATGATCCCTAAATGGCGTCAACTTAACGTATTCGAGGGTGAGGTTGTGGAACGCGGTGATGTTATTTCCGATGGTCCAGAATCACCACACGACATTCTGCGCTTACGTGGTGTTCATGCGGTTACTCGCTATATCACTAACGAAGTACAGGAAGTTTACCGTTTACAAGGCGTTAAGATTAACGATAAACACATCGAAGTTATCGTTCGTCAGATGCTACGTAAAGTTACCATTGAGAACGCAGGAAGCTCTGAGTTCCTCGAAGGCGAACAGGTTGAATACGCTCGCGTTAAAGTTTCAAACCGTGTTCTGGAAGATGATGGTAAAGTGCCAGCAACGTATGCTCGTGACCTGTTAGGTATCACGAAAGCATCTCTGGCAACTGAATCCTTCATCTCTGCTGCATCGTTCCAAGAAACAACTCGTGTTCTGACGGAAGCTGCGGTAGCGGGTAAACGTGATGAATTACGTGGCTTGAAAGAAAACGTTATTGTTGGTCGCTTGATCCCAGCTGGTACTGGATATGCGTATCACCAAGATCGTATGAAGCGTCGTCAATCACAACTGCCGACAGATGAAACTGAAACAACAATCAGTGCTGATGAAGCATCTGCTAACTTAGCAGAATTACTGAATGCTGGTTTTGGTGGGTTAAAAGACTAAAATCTAATTTAGATTAGATTGAAATGCCCTCCATTGTGAGGGCATTTTTTGTTTCTGTTCTACATAAGTAGGCGAAATGATGAGAATAATAGCTAATATTTTGATTATTCTATGTTTTATTTTTACTGGATTTGCTTCAGCAGTGCCTTATGAAAGAGGTATTCCAACAGAAGCTCAATGGGATTTAAAAACGCCCATTACAACATTGATGCAACTTCGCCAACAAAAAACGTTATATGCATTTGTGGGGGATAAATTGCAGCCTGTTGCAGAACTTTTTCCTAACCAAGGTTTTTATGCATCAGTTACAGAGGGTGATTACCACAAAATACAATTTGGGAATGCTCAAGGTTATCTTGAAGCGGGCTATCTAGAAGATGGCTATTTTGAAGATATTGCTTCAATGAAACCAGATAAGAAAATACGTTTCTTATCAGATAGCACGAAGAAAGCAGATTATTCTATCTACGAATATTTAATTACGACAAAAAATACTCCTATCTATAGTGATAAAGATATTGCTAGCCCACAAATAGCGACACTCTTACCCAATTTACGTTACCCCGTGTTATCTCGCACAATAAAAGAAGATACTAATGGAAGTAAAATAAATTGGTTTGAAATCTCTTTAGGTGATCGCTTAGGTTATATTTCATCAAGGGATGTAAAGCCTGACTTAGGGATACCAGTACTTACTTATCACCATATTCTTAAAGCTACGGAAAACCATAATTTTCGTCATACATCAACAACAACATCATTAACTGCATTTACAGAGCAGATGAATTATTTAAAAGAAGCTGGATATGAAACGCTTTCGCTCAATCAAGTTGCTGGCTATTTAAATAAGAGTGTTAATTTGCCAGGCAAAGCTGTTGCATTAACATTTGATGATGGTTTGCAATCCGTTTATCGTTATGCTTATCCTCTTTTAAAAGAAAATGGTCAACGAGCAACGCTATTTGTTATCTCATCACGAATAAAATCCAAAACACCTAAGTGGGCACCTAATTCATTACAATTTATGAGTTGGCAATCACTCAAATCGAGTCGTGATGTTTTTGATATTCAATCACATTCCCATTTTTTACATCGTTTAGATAATAATAAAAAACCTATTATTTTTAGCCGTCAGTCCCACACAATTATATTAGACTTACAACGCTCACAACGTGTATTGCGATTATTAAATCCACATCAATATGCCTTTGCATATCCTTTCGGTGGATATAATCAAAGGGCAATTACTGCAGTCAAAGCGTCTGGTATGACATTGGCGGTGACAACTCAACAAGGAAAAGTTCGTTTAGGTGATTCGCCTTTTGCACTAAAACGGCTCTATGCTTTGAGTACAGATCCTATTGAGAAATTTGCGAGGATGGTGGGTAATGATGAATATGAAGTCGTTAATAAAAATATCGTTGTTGATAAATAATTAAAAATAAAATTTATAATCTTAAAAAATACCTTTGATATTTATCGAAGGTATTTTTTACTCCTCTATTACTAATTTAGTTAAGATCAATAAATAACTTATATTTTTCAGATAATTATGATAATTTTTTAGTGATAAAAATTTATTTTTTTCTGTAAGCTGGCAATCCAAATTCAGTATGGAGCCAGTTATGAAAAAGCCTATATCTATATCTTCTTATGATTCTGCATTTAAACGCTTTATGATGAATGTCAGTAATGCGAAAGATTTCTTCTTTGTTCATTTACCAGAGGAATTAAAAAGTCATTGTGATTTTTCGACGTTACAATTACAAAATTCTTCTTTCATCGATATTAAATTACGTTCTCGTATGTCTGATATTTTGTATTTAGTGAAAACTAAAGAGGGTGATATTCCTATTTATTTACTGATAGAGCATCAATCTAGGCCAGATAAAATGATAGCTTGGCGCATGATGAATTATGCATTTTCCACTATGAATCAACATTTACAGCAAGGTTATAAATCGTTGCCTCTCGTTGTTCCTATTTTGTTTTATCATGGCAAGAAAAAACCTTATCCTTTTCCTGTTAATTGGATGTCATGCTTTCCACTTACTTCACTTGCTAATAAGCTTTATTCTAATAATTTCTCTTTAATTGATTTGACTTCAATTGATGATGATATTTTGCTGACACATAAAAAAGCGGCGGTAATGGAAATTGCAATGAAGTATGTTAATAGTTGTCATGATCTTAATAAGATCGCAATGCTTCTATCAAAAGCAATAAATCAGAAAAACTGCAGAGATGAGGATACGATTATTGTCGTAGAATATTTATTCTCAATTCTGGATGCATCAGACTTTGAATTTGTTATCAATAAAATAGTTGAACAGGTAGATAGCCATAGAGAGGTGATTATGAATATAGCGTGGAGATTAGAAAACAAAGGGTTTGAATTAGGTAAAACGGAAGGTATTGAGATTGGTAAAAAAATAGTACAAATAGAATTAGCTCAAAATTTATTAAAAGAGAATTTTGATCTTTCATTTATCGAAAAAATATCAGGTTTGAGTATGCAAGAGCTTGAAGAATTAGCAGTATAAGAATTAAGTTAATTATTTTATATAATATTAAATTAAAAATATCCTAAGACATTATTTATAATTTTTTATTTTTCTTTAATTATTTTCAGTTTATTACATGTTACTTTTATTGAATTTTTTAATAAAAACCGCCTTTATTATTTGTAATTAAATTAATTAAAAGCGGTTTTATATTATTCAAATCTTAATTAACGACCTAAGTAATTATCCCAGTCTTTCCATACAGGTTGTAATCCTCGCTCTTTTAATACGTTAATCACATCATTTACATGACGATTGTCATTAGGTGAAAACTGTTCTAACTCTTCATGGCTATCAGAATATCCACCGGGTTGAGTTTTAGATCCTGCGCTAATATTATTAATTGCTAACGGCACTGTGTTATCGCGAAAATAAGGAGATTCTCGTGTTGAAAGTGAAAGCTCAACGTCTGGTGCCAAAATGCGAAAAGCACAGATCAATTGAACTAATTCAGCTTCACTCATTACCGATGCAGGGCTAAGCCCACCAGCGCAAGGACGTAAACGAGGAAAAGAGATAGAGTAACGGCTTTTCCAATAGCGTTTTTGTAAGAACAAGAGATGTTCTGCCACCATATAGCAATCGCTACGCCATTGGCTCGAAAGGCCAATCAACGCACCTAAACCAATTTTATCAATTCCTGCTTGCCCTAATCTATCAGGTGTTTGTAGTCGCCAATGGAAATCTTGTTTTTTACCTTTTAGATGATGAAGCTGATAAGTTGGTTCATGATAGGTTTCTTGATAAACCATCACGCCATCAATACCTAGTGTTTTTAATTCTGCATACTCTTCTGTTGCAAGAGGTTGTACTTCCATCATTAATGAACTGAAATTTTTTCGAATAAGAGGGATATATTGGCGAAAATAATCCATACCCACTTTTCTTTGGTGCTCTCCAGTCACTAATAACAAGCTATCAAAACCTAACTGCCTGATGCTACTGCATTCAGCGATGATTTCATTTTCATTTAATGTTTTACGTTTAATGGCATTACTCATTGAAAAACCACAATAAGTACAATCATTCGCACATAGATTAGAAAGATAAAGTGGAACATATAATCCCACAATATTACCAAAACGTTGTCGAGTGAGTTGTTGAGCACGTTGTGCCATAGGCTCTAAATAATGGCGACCCGCAGGCGAAATTAGCGCCATAAAATCATCAAGTGTAAGGGAATGGCGATTTAATGCGGCTTCAACATCCGCATTGGTTTTACTATTGAGTTTTAATGTAATGTCATCCCAGTCGAGTTGTCGCCAATAATCAGAAAAAGTGTCCATTAGAATGCCCCTAAATATTGGGTTAATGGACTAGAGGCTTGCGCTTGCATATTCACAATTGAAGCAGGTGTTGCAAGTCCTGATTGTCGAGCAAGTTCACCAGCATCAAGCGCTGCTTTAAATGCTTGTGCCATTAGAATAGGATTTTTGGCAACAGCAATTGCGGTATTAACTAATACTGCATCAGCACCTAACTCTAAAGCTTCGAGTGCATGACTTGGTGCACCAATACCTGCATCAACAACAACAGGAATTGAGGCTTGTTCAATGATAATTCGTAGGAAATCACGAGTCTGTAAGCCTTGATTTGAGCCAATAGGAGAACCTAAAGGCATTACAGCTGCACAGCCAACCTCTTCTAAACGACGACATAAAACAGGATCAGCACTGCAATAAGGTAAAACAACAAAACCTTCTTTAACGAGGATTTCAGCGGCTTTAAGTGTTTCAATAGGATCGGGTAATAAATATTTAGTGTCAGGATGAATTTCTAATTTTACCCAATGGGTGCCAAAGGCTTCTTTGGCTAAACGAGCCGCAAAAACAGCTTCTTGTGCTGTTTTTGCGCCGGATGTATTAGGTAATAATTTTACCCCTAATGATTTAAGTGGTGCGATTAAATCATCATTACCATTCTTTAAATCCACACGCTTCATTGCCATCGTGACTAATTGGCTACCCGAAGCCTTAATGGCTTCTGTCATTAGCGTTGGTGTTGCAAATTTTCCTGTGCCTGTAAAAAGTCTAGATGTGAATGTTGTATCAGCAATTTTTAACATATCAGCCCCCTGCAATTGCTTGGAAGAGAAGAATAGTATCGCCATCATTAATAAAATGTGTTTCCCAATTTTCACGGGGAACAATGGTTTCATTGACAGCAAGCGCCACACCGATGTGTGGCTGTTCTAACTGAATAAGGAGCTGACAGATAGTGACAGGCATATCCAGAGAATATTGTTCGTCATTTACGGTAATGTTCATGCTACCCCTCGACAAACAGGACATGTTTTTGATGGTGTTAAATGCAAAGTACTCCAATTTTGTTTTCTACCATCGAAAAGGCGAAGTTTTCCACTGAGCGAACAAGGTAAGCCTGAGAGTAATTTGATTGCTTCAAGGGCTTGAAGTGTGCCAATAACCCCAACAACAGGCCCTAATATACCTGCTGTTTTGCAGTTTCTTTGTGGCTCAGTTTCATCAGGATAAAGACAGTGATAGCAACCGTGAGTAAAAGGAGGTTCAAATACCATAAGCTGACCACTAAAGCCTACGGCACTACCACTAATAAGCGGCGTTTGCTGTGCGACACAAGCACGGTTAATCGCTTGGCGAGTGAGCATGTTATCTGTGCAATCTAAAACTAAATCGACCTCTTTAACTAATTTAGATAATGAATCATCATTAATACGTTGTTTATAAGAAGTAATTTTTATATCCGGATTTAGTGCAAGTAGAGACTGCTTTGCGACTTCTGATTTTGCATCAGGAATATCTTGAGTACGATAAAGAATTTGACGTTGTAGATTAGAAACATGTAACTCATCATCATCAACTAAAATAAGCTCACCAATACCTGCACCAGCAAGATAAAGTGATGCGGGCGAGCCTAATCCACCAAGCCCAACAATCAGTACCTTTGCTTGTTGAAGCTTGTTTTGACCTTCTAAGCCAATATCTTCTAACATCACTTGTCGGCTATAACGCATAAAATCATTATCATTTAGCATGATGGTTTTCCTTCCACTAATTCTAATAATTTACGAGTTACTTGTTGCCAATCTGGTGCTTTTGTTATTGCACTGACTAAGGCAACGCTACCCACCCCAGTTGCAACAACATCAGGTACTCTTTCTAGTGAGATCCCACCAATAGCAACAGTTGGAAAATCAGGTGTCTGTTCTACTTGATGTTTGAGTGCCTTCAATCCTTGAGGTTTAGATGGCATATCTTTGGTCGTTGTTGGAAATATATGCCCTAATGCGATGTAAGATGGACGTAATGTTTTCGCTCTTTGTAATTCAACTTCGTCATGAGTGGAAATACCAAGGCGTAATCCTGATTGTTTAATGGCATTAAGATCAGCAATATCGAGATCTTCTTGACCAAGATGAACACCATAAGCGTGATGTTTAATGGCGAGTTGCCAGTAATCGTTGATAAACAGTCTTGCGTGATACTGTTTGCCCAGTTTTATCGCTTCGATGATCTCTTGTTCAACGTCGTCTGGCTGTTTATCTTTTATGCGTAATTGTAGGGTGGTGACGCCTGTTTTTAACAGGCGTTCGATCCATTTAACAGAATCAACAACAGGATAAAGCCCAAGCTTTTTTTCTGTTAATGCAAAAGGTGTATTAGAGGATCTGTTCATTTTCAGTCACCTCAACACTGGCGATTTCTGCACTGTGGTATAACTCACTTCCATGCTCTTTAAAGGCTTGAGACATTTGCTCCATACCTGCTGCATAATCGCGTACTTCTTGTGTTATCTTCATTGAGCAGAATTTAGGACCACACATCGAACAGAAATGAGCGACTTTTCCTGAAGCCTGAGGTAGCGTTTCATCGTGATATTGACGTGCAGTTTCAGGATCAAGCGCCAAGTTAAATTGGTCTTCCCATCTAAACTCAAAGCGCGCTTTCGACATTGCATTATCACGAATTTGAGCGCCGGGGTGTCCTTTTGCTAAATCGGCTGCATGAGCGGCGATTTTATAAGTGATAAGACCTTGTTTCACATCTTCTTTATTAGGTAAACCAAGGTGTTCTTTTGGTGTAACATAACAGAGCATTGCGCAACCAAACCAGCCAATCATTGCTGCACCAATACCTGATGTGAAGTGATCGTAACCCGGTGCAATATCTGTAGTGAGTGGGCCTAATGTATAAAATGGTGCTTCATGACAATGCTCTAACTCTTCTGTCATATTGCGGCGGATCATCTGCATTGGAACGTGGCCAGGACCTTCTATCATGACTTGAACGTCATACTCCCATGCAATTTTTGTCAGCTCACCTAGAGTATGTAATTCAGAAAATTGTGCTTCGTCATTGGCATCTTGAATCGAACCTGGTCTTAATCCATCGCCCAGTGAGAGGGAGACGTCATAAGCGGTACAAATTTCACAGATTTCACGGAAATGTTCGTAGAGGAAATTCTCTTTATGATGTGATAAACACCATTTTGCCATTATCGAACCGCCACGAGACACTATGCCCGTTAGGCGTTTTGCTGTCATTGGCACATAACGTAACAATACACCTGCATGAATAGTAAAATAATCAACCCCTTGTTCTGCTTGTTCAAGCAAGGTATCTCGGAACATTTCCCAAGTGAGATCTTCAGCAATACCGTTAACTTTCTCAAGAGCTTGATAAATTGGAACTGTACCAATAGGAACAGGGCTATTGCGAATGATCCACTCACGCGTTTCATGAATATAACGGCCTGTTGAGAGATCCATTACAGTATCTGCTCCCCAGCGTGTAGACCAAATTAGTTTTTCAACTTCTTCTTCAATTGAGGAGGTGACCGAAGAGTTCCCGATATTGGCATTCACTTTCACTAAGAAATTACGACCAATAATCATTGGCTCTGATTCTGGGTGATTGATATTGGCAGGAATGATTGCTCGACCAGCTGCAACTTCTTGGCGTACAAACTCAGGGGTAATATTGTCAGAGAGATGGGCACCAAAGCTAAATCCTGCGTGCTGTTGGCGTAAAACTTCGCTACGAATTCTCTCTCGCCCCATATTTTCACGAATAGCAATAAACTCCATTTCAGGCGTAATAATGCCTTGGCGAGCATAATGCAATTGGGTCACGCTTTTGCCATTTAGCGCTTTTTTAGGGCTTGGTTTTAAGGGAAAACGCAGATGCTCTAATCCGGCATCAGAAAGGCGCTGTTGGGTGAAATCCGAACTTAAAAGTGAAAGCGTTTCGGTATCATTGCGCTCATCAATCCAAGGTTGGCGTATTTTTTTTAAGCCAAGGTTAACGTCAAGTTGAGAATCAGGATCACCATAAGGGCCTGATGTGTCATACACCGGTACAGGTTCATTATCTTCAAAAACAGGGGAATCTTTTGATCCTCCTACTAGCGTTTTATCAAGCTGGATCTCACGCATGGGTACTTGAATGTCAGTACGTGAGCCTTCGAGATAAATGCGTTTTGAATTGGGGAAGCTTATGCCTTGAATGGTGCTGATAAACTCTTGAGCAGCATCACGTTGCTCTTTTCGTGGACGCTGTTTGTTGATCGTTGGTGAAATATCTTTAACGGATATAGTTTGATTTTGGGACATAGCATTTCCTAATAAATATCATGCAGGCTATTAGCCTGTCGGGTGAATATTGAGAAAAATGCTTGTCTGGAGGTCGCAGGGAGTATCGACAGATAGGTGTATATAGATGTGTAAAAAATATACGCAATGAAGCTATCAAAAGGTCGAATCACTCTTGTTCCCTTCGCGGGTATTAACCCGATCAGGTTCCGCGGATCCCGAATTAACGGTCTCAGCCTGTGTTTATAATAGCCTTATAAACACTAGGCACTCCGACAAGAAGAAGTCCAGTATATGAAAGATTTTAAAAACTACAAGTCCGATATGGGTTATTTATTTAAATCCCAATATTGTTGTTCCCATGCTTTTTCATCTGAAGTTTGTACTAATTTTTGATCGGGGTTAACCGCTATAACATGATCTGCTTGGTAACATAAAGGGAGGTCATTGGATGAATCGGTATAGAAATAAATATAAGTATTATTTATGTTGTTGGCTTTTTTCCATTGATTTAAACGCTCAACTTTTCCTTCTCGAAATGTAGGTATACCATCAATAAATCCAGTGTAATGATTATCCTTAATTTGCATATCAATACCCATCGAAATATCCGCATTAAGTTTCTTTGCAATCACATGAACCAAAAAAGACATTGTTGCTGAAATAATTATAACGGGAATATTTTGTTGTCGATATTGTGTAATTATTGATATTCCTTGTGGGTAAAGTAGAGGCTGAATTTTTGTTTCAGTGAAATCATTAACCCAGTGATTTATTTTATTTATATTGTGATGTTTGAAGTAAGCTAAATGTTGAAAAAGATATTGGCTTATATCCAGTTTTTCAGCGTAATAGTCAGCGATCATTTGCTCATCTAGTTTTAAAAAATGAGGATCTGTGACTATTTTTTTATCCCACAAATAGTTTGTCCATAAGCGACTAGAATCTCCGGCTAAAAGAGTTTCATCTAGATCAAAAATAGCAATCTTATTTTTTGTTTTATCTGTCATTCCAAGGGTTCTTATTATTAATAAAATTTATGTTTATATTTTGAGAATGTTAATGAATTATAGAAGATAGTCATAATTCATTGAGTGGTTCTTGCTAAAGAGAGTATCCTCTATTCTATATCATTATTTTGGATAGAATGGTCGTTATGCATTTATATACATTAACAGGCTCAGAAAAGGGCTGGTGGACAGTCAGTCTTGGTGGACGAGTGTGGTTACCTAAAGGTGAACTTCCGTTTGGCTTAGCTAAAGATTGGGATCTCATTGGTCAGCACGCCAAAATTGTGGGTGAATGGCAAGGTGAAACAGTTTGGCTTATTCATGGAAAAATGGATAACGACATGTGCTCACCAAGACTTATCGCCTCACAAGATGAAAACTTATTTAAATTAGTCGGTCGTGGTGTTCAACTGGCTGAGTTTTATCGTTCTCACCGTTTTTGTGGTTATTGTGGTTCTAAAATGCGTCATAGTGAGAGTGAATGGGCGTGTTTATGCGATAACTGCCATGAACGTTATTATCCGCAAATTGCCCCTTGTATTATTGTGGGTATTCGCCATGAAGATAAGATCTTATTAGCACATCATGTTAGGCATAAACATTCACCTCTTTACACTGTACTTGCTGGTTTTGTTGAGGTTGGTGAAACATTAGAAGAAGCAGTGGCTCGTGAAGTGTTTGAAGAGAGCAATATTCGTATTCGCAATATTCGCTATGTATCATCTCAGCCTTGGCCGTTTCCTCACTCTTTAATGATGGGATTTTTGGCCGATTATGATGGTGGCGAACTACAACATGATCCTTCTGAATTAATGAGTGCGGGTTGGTATCGTTACGATCAATTACCCCAGATCCCACCACCAGATACAATTGCTCGACGCTTGATAGAAGATACGATAGCAAATATCAGACAAGATAAAGAAAAGAGCTAAATAAAGGCGCTGTCTGCCAACAGTTATTTTTCCAGCATGTTACAATGCATGCTATTTTGCGGCCCTATTACTGTTAATGGAGTTAGTCATGAGTGAGTTGAAAAACGACCGCTATTTACGTGCGCTGTTGCGCCAACCTGTTGATGTCACCCCAGTTTGGATGATGCGTCAGGCAGGCAGATATCTTCCTGAATACAAGGAAACACGGGCACAGGCGGGAGATTTCATCTCATTGTGCAAAAATACAGAATTAGCATGTGAAGTGACATTACAGCCTTTAAGACGCTTCCCTTTAGATGCCGCTATTTTATTTTCTGATATTTTAACTATTCCAGATGCAATGGGGCTAGGTCTTTACTTTGAAACAGGTGAAGGCCCTCGTTTTAAATCACCTATCAACAGCCTTGCTGATATTCAAAAACTGCCTATTCCTGATCCTGAAGATGAACTGGGATATGTGATGAATGCAGTACGTGCCATTCGTCATGCATTGCAAGGCAGTGTGCCATTAATTGGTTTTTCAGGAAGCCCTTGGACACTGGCAACCTATATGGTTGAGGGTGGAAGTAGTAAGGCCTTCACAAAAATTAAAAAAATGATGTATTCAGAGCCTCAAGCTCTACATCTATTACTGGATAAACTGGCAGATAGCGTTATTCTGTATCTGAATGCTCAAATTAAAGCGGGCGCACAATCTATCATGATCTTTGATACATGGGGTGGTGTGCTAACAGGGCGTGATTACCAACTCTTCTCATTACACTATATGCATAAGATTGTTGATGGTCTTATCCGTGAATATGATGGAAGAAAAGTACCAGTCACTTTATTTACCAAAGGTGGTGGCCGCTGGCTAGAAGCTATGGCTGCGACAGGTTGTGATGCATTAGGACTTGATTGGACGATTGATATTGAAGATGCACGCCGTCGAGTTGGGGATAAAGTTGCGCTACAAGGTAATATGGATCCTTCTATGCTGTATGCACCACCTGCCAGAATAGAACAAGAAGTCGAAACTATTCTTGCTGGGTTTGGTAAAGGCAACGGTCATGTCTTTAATCTTGGGCACGGTATTCATCAAGATGTTCCACCTGAACATGCTGGTGCATTTATTGATGCGGTTCACCGTTTATCGAAGCCTTATCATCAGGATAATGATTAATACCCAACAATTACGTCAGGAGCAGACAGAAAAAGCTCAACAGATTATTCTAACAGACCAATTTACAGCACCAACTTATATAGCTGGTGCTGATGTTGGTTTTGAAGACGGTGGCGCGGTCACTCGCGCTGCCATTGTGATAATGCATTATCCTTCTTTCGAAATTCTTGAATACCAAATCGCGCGAATTCCTACGACTCTCCCTTATATCCCTGGTTTGCTTTCATTTAGAGAGTGCCCTGCGTTACTAGCTGCTTGGCAATTAATCAAACAGAAGCCTTCTCTTATTTTTGTCGATGGACAAGGTATTGCTCATCCTAGAAGGCTAGGAGTGGCAAGTCATTTTGGTTTATTAGTGGATACACCGACTATTGGCGTGGCAAAAAGTCGTTTATGTGGCATTGATAAAGCAGTTAACGAAGAAGTGGGAAGCCATGAGCCGTTAATGGATAAGAATGAACAAATAGGGTGGATTTATCGCAGTAAGAAAAAATGTAAACCCCTGTATGTTTCTCCGGGTCATAAAGTGAGTATGGAAGGTGCTTTGCAGTGGGTTGAGCGGTGTATGAAAGGATATCGATTGCCAGAACCAACACGTTGGGCTGATGGTATTGCTTCAAATAGGCGATTATTTGAGCAGTTGAATAAGAATAAGCTCTAAATGACCGGGAAATATGTGGATATTTTTAATTTTCAGGTAAACTGCGCCTAAGTTAAGAAAATGAGTAATCACGAATGTTGAAGAACCCAATCCATTTACGTTTAGAAAAGCTAGAAGCTTGGCAACACCTGACGTTTATGGCATGCCTGTGTGAGAGAATGTACCCAAATTATCAGGTATTTTGTCGTGAAACAGGTTTTACCGATCCAATGCTTTATCGCCGTATTCTCGATCTGGTTTGGGAAACTTTAACGGTGAAAGATGCAAAGGTTAATTTTGATTCTCAATTAGAGAAATTAGAAGAAGCTATTCCTGATGCATCTCAGTTCGAGATTTATGGTGTCTATCCTGCGATTGATGCCTGTGTTGCACTTAGTGAAATTGTTCACTCTCGTTTAAGCGGTGAATCATTAAGTCACGCTATTGAAGTGAGTAAATTATCAGTAGGGACAGTTGCTTCACTTGAAATGACACAAGCAGAAAGAGAAATGAGTGAAGAAGAGCTTAGATCTCTACCTGCTGTTATTGAAGAATTCGATATCCAATGGGAAATTTACCGTCTACTTGTAGAATGTGAAGAAAGAGATGTCGAACTGATCAAAGGTCTACGTGCAGACCTTCGTGAAGCTGGAATGAGCAATATCGGTATAGAATTAACGCACTAAATCAGAAAAACGTGATTTAGTGCTTGAAAAGCGACGTTTAAAGACTTCACATCACCCCCGTGTATGTTCTACATTGGGTACGAAAAGAAGTGGCTCAGGTGTTTTACTTAATTTATCCTCTTAAAAAGATAAGTTAAGTTTTTTCACCAGATGTTTTTCAAACGATAAAACATACTTTAAGGACTATTTTATGAACAAAGCTGAATTAACCGAATCAGTTGCTGAAAAAGCGGATCTGACAAAAACTCAAGCAAAAGCTGCTATTGAAGCGTTTATCGATTCAGTAACAGGTGCTCTGAAAGAAGGCGATTCTGTACAGTTAGTTGGTTTCGGTACATTCAAGGTGAATCACCGTGCAGAGCGTACTGGTCGTAACCCTCAAACTGGTAAAGAAATTAAAATTGCAGCAGCTAACGTTCCTGCATTTACTGCCGGTAAAGCACTGAAAGACGCAGTAAAATAATTCCTTTGAACGGAATGAACAATAGAGGGGGATTTACTCCCCTTTTGTTGAAACGACAGGGGCTGTTAGCAATAGGATCTGCTTTTTTGCTCAGCGCCTGCTCCTCTACTGTGCAGCTACCTGAATTTTCTGCAACAGGTTATATTGCGGACGAAGGCGTTGTGCGACTATGGCGTTTAAATAATACAGCGTCAGAACCTCAAGTGATTATGAGTGTTTATAGCTTTTATAAAAAGCCAGAAACTGTCATCACATTCTATGAGTATCGCCAAAATAAGCTTTGGCAAGTCCGCTCTGAAGTTATCAATCCTACCGAGCCCTCATCTTGGCACCTTCGTTTAAATAAACGTGGTGAAGTTATTTTCATGCAACAAGAAAGCCAGAAGCAAAAACGAGCATTAACAGAAGATGAACGTTTAAGAATGGTGTTTGCTGCAAGTAAAGAGCGTGAAATCAGCGAAGCGCTTACTATTGGGAAAGTCAATTTAGTACAGGGTGTCTGGTATCAAAATACAATGACAACATGTGCTGGCGAGAAGGTGAGTGTTTCATTTGAAGATCCAGAACAACGCTGGTTAAAAACAAGAACACGTAATTCAAGTAAGCCTTCTTATGTTGCTTGGCTTGATTCACCAGAAGGTAAGCAATTACTGATGGTTGCAGAACACGATTTTTGTAAATGGGAACCAACAAAAGAGAGCTTGTGATCACTCCCTTTTGCTGTTGTTAATTTATTTTTTTAAGCGTGCAATCGCTCGATAACCGATATCATGGCGATAAAAACTACCATCCCAATGAATACCTTTCGCTAAAGCATAAGCATTTTTTTGAGCTTGCTCGATATCATCACCTAATGCAGTCACACATAATACTCGCCCGCCAGCAGTGATAACTTCGCCTTTGTCATTGAGTGTTGTTCCAGCTTGAAATACCTTTGCCGTTGTAGACGATGTTGGTGTTAAGCCTTCGATAACATCACCTTGACGATAGTCCGCAGGATAGCCGCCAGCGGCAATCACAATCCCTAAAGCTGGGCGAGGATCCCAATGGGAATCTTTATCTTTTAAATTACCTTTTGCTCCGGCTAAACAGAGTTCAACTAGGTCAGATTGCATACGCATCATAATAGGTTGAGTTTCTGGATCACCAAAACGACAGTTAAACTCAATAACCTTAGCAACACCTTGTTTATCAATCATCAGTCCAGCATAAAGGAAACCTTGGTAACGATGACCTTCAGATGCCATCCCCTTTACTGTTGGATAAATGATTTTTTCCATTACTTGCTGGTGGATTTCTGGTGTAACAACAGGTGCAGGTGAATATGCTCCCATTCCTCCTGTATTCGGGCCAGTATCTCCATTGCCAACACGTTTATGATCTTGGCTTGTTGCCATTGGAATAACATGTTCACCGTCAACCATGACAATAAAACTAGCTTCTTCGCCATCAAGAAATTCTTCGATGACAATGCGGTGCCCTGCATCACCAAAAACATTACCAGCCAGCATATCTTTAATTGCAGCTTCAGCCTCAGCTTGTGTCATTGCAACAATAACGCCTTTACCTGCTGCTAAACCATCTGCTTTGATAACAATCGGCGCGCCCACTTTATTGAGGTACTCAAGTGCAGGCGCTATCTCTGTAAAATTTTGATAATCCGCAGTTGGAATTTTATGTCGAGCTAAAAAATCTTTTGTGAAAGCTTTAGAACCCTCTAATTGAGCGGCTCCTTTTGTTGGGCCAAAGATGGTCAGTCCTGCTTCTTTAAAGGCATCAACAACACCAATAACCAGAGGGGCTTCAGGGCCAACAATCGTTAAATCAATATTATTCTCTAGAGCAAAGGCAATTAATGCAGGAATATCCGTTGCGCTGATTGCAACGTTTTGTACGCCTTGCTCTAACGCTGTTCCAGCATTACCCGGCGCAACAAAGACTTGTGTAGTAAGCGGTGATTGAACGGCTTTCCAGGCTAAAGCATGCTCACGACCACCATTACCAATAATCAAAATCTTCATATCAATACCTTATTAATGACGGAAGTGGCGCATATTGGTGAAAATCATCGCGATGTTATGTTCATTTGCAGCTGCAATCACTTCATCATCACGAATTGAACCACCAGGTTGAATAACACAAGTTACACCGGCAAGTGCTGCTGCATCAATACCATCTCTAAATGGGAAGAATGCATCTGATGCCATTGCACAACCTGCAACTTCTAAGCCTTCATCAGCGGCTTTAATTCCCGCAATTTTTGCAGAATACACACGGCTCATTTGCCCTGCACCAATACCGACAGTCATATCGTTTTTTGCGTAAACAATGGCATTTGATTTTACAAATTTTGCGACTTTCCAGCAGAAGAGTGCATCTTTAAGTTCACGTTCACTTGGTTGACGTTGAGTGACTACTCTTAAGTTTTCTTCTTTTACCATACCCAAGTCACGATCTTGAACTAACAGTCCACCATTAACACGTTTGAAATCTAACGCTGGTTTGGCTTCTTGCCATTGACCACAAGCTAATACACGAACATTGGGTTTTGTTTCTAAAATCGGTAGCGCATCTTCATTAATAGAAGGAGCAATGATCACTTCAACAAACTGGCGTTCGATGATTGCGCTTGCTGTTTTTGCATCTAATGGACGATTGAATGCAATAATACCGCCAAATGCAGAAGTTGGATCGGTTTTAAATGCATTGTCATATGCTTGTGTGAGAGTGTTCGCAATTGCAACTCCACAAGGGTTTGCATGTTTCACAATAACACATGCAGGCTCGGAGAATGATTTCACACATTCTAACGCGGCATCAGTATCAGCGATGTTATTATAAGAAAGTGCTTTGCCTTGTAATTGGTTTGCAGTGGCAATAGATGCTTCCTCTATATTCTCTTCTATATAGAAAGCTGCTTGCTGATGAGCATTTTCACCATAACGCATATCTTGTTTCTTTATATAGTTCAGATTTAAGGTACGAGGGAAAGTACCTGATGGTTGTGAAGTATCACCATAATAAGGTGCAACCTTCTGACCAAAGTAGTTAGCAATCATTCCGTCGTAAGCAGCTGTATGTTCAAAGGCTTTAATCGCCAAATCAAAGCGTGTGTCTAAAGTAAGACTATTTTCGTGATTATCCATTTCTTCAATCACTCTTTCATAGTCATTACTATTTACTACAATCGTAACGTCTTTATGATTTTTTGCTGCGGAGCGAACCATTGTTGGTCCACCAATATCGATATTCTCCACTGCATCTGCTAATGAGCAATCTGGGCGAGCTACCGTCTTAGCGAAAGGATAAAGATTTACGACGACCATATCGATAGGTCGAATTTCATGTTCTTCCATAATCGCATCGTCTTGTCCACGACGACCTAAAATTCCACCATGTACTTTAGGGTGCAGCGTTTTCACTCTGCCATCCATCATTTCTGGGAAACCTGTGTAATCGGAGACTTCAATAACCGGTAAGCCAGCTTCTGCTAATAGACGTGCGGTTCCACCTGTCGATAAGAGTTCTACTTCTCTTTCAACAAGTGCTTTAGCAAATTCTAAAATACCTGCTTTATCAGACACACTTAAAAGTGCACGGCGGATAGGACGAAGATGTTGCATGAGTTTTATCCCTTGGGGTTGGTATAACGGTAGTAATGGTGAAGTTAAATCACATTAATACAGTGAAATTGTGTTTGCTTAACTAACATTTCAGAAGATGGACACAAAATCAATCTTACTTAATCGGTCATTATAATAACGCAAACGTTTGCGTTTGACATGCTAATTTTATGTAAAAAGACAGTCTGTGGATAAAATTGTTGATAAGTGCGTATAAGTAGGGGTTTTGCTGTGGAATTAAGCAAACGATTTTTTTTCTAAAAAAAACTATTGCCAGCCTCAGAAAACTCCCTATAATGCGTCCTCGTTGTCACGGCAAACCACGCTAAGTGAGTTAGCCGAGAGAACGAAGAAAAAAGTGAAAAGCCTTGAAAATAAACGCTTGACACTGAATGAGGAAGATGTAGAATGCACCTCCTCGCAACAACGCAGAAGACCGGAAACGGCAGCGAATGTTGCACTGCTCTTTAACAAATTATCAGACAATCTGTG
>PPYF01612366.1_pt1 | contig 29177 bp, 29 predicted proteins | sample 1559871 | NCBI WGS metagenome assembly PPYF01 (sample SAMN08240021, study PRJNA423297) | Human gut metagenome, whole genome shotgun sequencing project.
CGCGCGAGGGCGGATTTGCCGCTGCCGTTGCTGCCGACGAACGCCCAGCTTTCACCCGCCGCCACGCTCAGGTGGTCTATTTTTAAGGTCTTTGTATCGCTCAGGCGAAACGTGCCTTGCGAAATTTGCAATGATGACATGATGTATCCCATTTTTTGCAGCGATGTGCATCAGGGATACGACTTCAGGCGCGTAATGTCAATGGGGTCAGCATAACGTCGCGAGAATGATGCGATCGGCATTGAAGTAAGCGATCGCCTCCGTTCCTTCCGCCAGGCCAGCGGCCTGCGCCTGTGGCAGGGTGGCGCACAGGGTTTGACCGTCCGCCAGGGTCATCAGTACTTCGCACTGTCCGGACCCGCATTCGATATGACTGATACGTCCCGACAGCTGGTTATCGGCCTGGCGGGCTGCTGCGGGATCGAGGGTGATGCCGACCCATGGCGCTTTGAGCAGGACCAGCACCTCCTGGCCCTCATCGAGTCCCAGCTTCTCAGCGCTTTGCGCGGTGATGGCGACGTTCAGGCGGGTTTTTCCGTCAGCCAACAGTACTTCCACGTGCTGCTGCACCTGCTGGCGATCGCGGCCGGTAATGGTGCCGAACCACTGGTTGCGGGCGCTGGTCTGCAGGGAAAAGCGCGAGATGGCCGCCAGCAGGCTATCCAGCGGCAGGGCATCGTCATCGCTGAGTACATCAAACGCTTTCTGCTGGATCTGCGCCAGCAGATCGTACAGCTGGATCAGACGCTGCCCGTAGCGGGTCAGCACCGCGCCGCCGCCGCCCTTTCCGCCGGTGGCGCGATCCACCAGCGGTTGTTCGCTGAGCTGGTTCATCTCATTGATGGCATCCCAAGCGCTCTTATAGCTGATACCCGCATGCTTCGCCCCCTGGCTTATCGAACCGGTCTGGTCAATCTGTTTGAGCAGGGCGATCCGCCGCGGATCGGCAAACAGGCGCTGCTGTAGCTTAAGGGTGAGAAGAATTTCGGCCTGCATAATCGTTTCCTGACAAAAAAGGGTATTGTGACCGATAGTCGCCCACTTGCAAAACCTCTCTGCGCGGTTGGTCATTACCCACCGCACAAATGGGACGTGTTTTTTCGGCTGAAATCGTTACAATCAGAAAATCATACTATCTGGAGTGAACCATGTTAGAGCTTTTGAAAAGTCTGGTTTTTGCGGTCATCATGGTACCGGTGGTGATGGCGGTCATCCTGGGACTGATTTACGGTCTTGGCGAAGTGTTCAACCTCTTCTCCGGCGTAGGCCACAAAGATCGCAGCCAGCAAAATCACTGATTTCCCGGCGCCCGGTTTAACCGGGCGCTGTGCTATTTCCCTCCTGTATCATTTCCAAAAAACGTCGAGGTCGTGTCGTCGTTTGCCTCGTCGTCGACGCTGGCGCGGCAGATAGAAGCGGGTGCGCCAGCGGACCTGTTTATCTCCGCCGATCAGAAATGGATGGATTACGCGGCAGATAAAAAGGCCATCGATCCGGCAACCCGCGCCACTCTGCTTGGCAACAGCCTGGTAGTGGTCGCGCCGAAAGCCAGTGCGCAGGGGGCGATAACCATTGATGAGAAAACCGACTGGACCAGCCTGCTGAAAGGAGGCCGTCTGGCGGTGGGCGATCCACAGCATGTCCCGGCCGGTATCTATGCCAAAGAAGCACTGCAGAAACTCGGTGCCTGGGAGACGTTGTCGCCGAAGCTCGCCCCGGCTGAAGACGTGCGCGGTGCGCTGGCGCTGGTGGAGCGCAACGAAGCGCCGCTGGGGATTGTCTATGGCTCCGATGCCGTGGCCAGCAAGGGGGTGAAAGTGGTCGGCACCTTCCCGGAAGCCTCGCATCAGAAAGTCGAGTACCCGCTGGCGATTGTCGATGGGCACCGCAATGCGGCCGTGAGCGCCTTCTATGACTACCTGAAAGGGCCGGAAGCGTCCGCTATCTTTAAACGTTACGGATTTACCACCCGCTGATGTTTCTGAGCGAACCCGAATGGCAGGCGGTGCTGCTGAGCCTGAAAGTCTCCTCCCTGGCGGTGGCCTTGAGCCTGCCCTTTGGCATCTTTTTTTCCTGGCTGCTGGTCCGGCGCACCTTTCCCGGCAAGGCACTGCTCGACAGTATTCTCCATCTGCCGCTGGTGCTGCCTCCGGTGGTGGTGGGGTACCTGCTGCTGGTGGCCATGGGGCGGCGCGGGTTTATTGGCAGCTGGCTGTATGACTGGTTCGGCATCAGCTTTGCTTTTAGCTGGCGCGGGGCGGTGCTGGCGGCGGCGGTGATGTCTTTCCCGCTGATGGTGCGCGCCATTCGCCTGGCGCTGGAAGGTGTGGACGTCAAACTGGAGCAAGCGGCGAGAACCCTCGGGGCCAGCCGCTGGCGGGTATTTTTGACCATTACGTTGCCGTTGACTCTGCCGGGGATTATTGTCGGCACGGTGCTGGCCTTCGCCCGCTCGTTAGGGGAGTTTGGCGCGACCATCACGTTCGTTTCCAATATTCCCGGTGAAACGCGCACCCTCCCTTCGGCGATGTACACCTTGATTCAAACCCCGGGCGGGGAGGGGGCGGCGGCCCGCCTCTGCCTCATCGCCATCGGACTGGCGCTGGTTTCGCTGCTGATTTCGGAATGGCTGGCCCGCGTGAGCCGCCAGCGCATGGGAGGATAATGATGCTGGAGCTGGACTTTACCCAGACCCTCGGTAGCCACTGCCTGCAGATCCGTGAAACCCTGCCCGCCAGCGGGATCACCGCCGTCTTTGGCGTCTCCGGCGCGGGCAAAACCTCGTTGATTAACGCCATCAGCGGCCTGACCCGACCCCAGGCGGGGCGGATCGTGCTCAATGGCCGGGTGCTGAACGACACCGCGCAGCGTATCTGCCTGGCGCCGGAGCAGCGCCGTATCGGCTATGTCTTTCAGGATGCGCGCCTGTTTCCCCATTATAAAGTGCGCGGCAATCTGCAGTATGGGATGGCGAAATCCATGGTCAGCCAGTTCGATAAGCTGGTGGATCTGCTGGGGATTGCGCCCTTGCTGGATCGTCTGCCGGGCCGGTTATCCGGCGGCGAAAAGCAGCGAGTGGCTATCGGCCGCGCCCTGCTGACCGCGCCGGAGCTGCTGCTGCTGGATGAGCCGCTGGCCTCGCTGGACATTCCTCGCAAACGCGAGCTATTGCCCTACCTGCAGCGGCTGGCGCAGGAGATCCATATTCCGATGCTTTACGTCAGCCACTCGCTGGATGAGATCCAGCATCTGGCCGATCGCGTGCTGGTGCTGGAGGCCGGTAAGGTGAAAGCTTTCGGTCCGCTGGAGGAGGTCTGGAGCAGCAGCGTGATGCACCCCTGGCTGCCCGCGGAGCAGCAGAGTACGATCCTTAGCGCCACCGTCGCCGCGCAGCACCCGCAGTATGCGATGACGGCCCTGGCGCTGGGGGACCAGTTGCTGTGGGTCAACCGGCTCGAACGTACCGCAGGCGACACCGCACGGATCCGCATTCAGGCGTCGGACGTTTCGCTGACACTGGCCCAGCCGTCCGGGACCAGCATCCGCAATATCTTGCGCGCCGAGGTGGCTCAGTGTCTGGAGGTCAACGGACAGATTGAAGTGCAGCTCAGAGTGAGTGGCCGTCTGCTATGGGCCAGGATTAGCCCATGGGCGCGGGACGACCTGGCGATAGCGCCAGGTCAGCAGGTGTTTGCCCAGATCAAAAGCGTGTCGATCGCCGCCTGATTACAGCAGTTGGCGGTAGATAAACTCGGCGATGCTGGTGGACTCATTGTCGCCGATGACCATGTTGGCGCGGGCTTTCACCTCGTCCACCGCGTTGCCCATCGCCACCCCGGTGCCCGCCGCTTCCAGCATGCTAAGATCGTTGTAGTTATCGCCGAAGGCCACCACATCCTGCATCGACAGCCCCTGGTCGGCCACCCATTGCGCCAGGCGTTTGCCTTTGCTGTTGCCGGCGCGCGCGATATCCACCTGATCGTGCCACGACCATTCGCACTCGAGGCCCAGCGTCTCGCCAACCTGCTGCGCAAACCGCTGCAGGCGGGGAATGTCGTCATCGGTGAGAGCGAATTTCCATACCGCGTTAACTTCGCGAACCGCCTGCGCCAGCGAATCGACCTGAGCGAAAACCGGACGCTGATCTTCCGGTAACGCCTGCGCCCAGTTGCGGGTGCGGATCACATGCCCGGTGGGGTGTTCATAAAGCATCGCGTCGTCCACATATGCCAGGCCGTGGATCTGCTGTTTGGCGAGCATGGCAAGTGACCTGGCCATGATGGTACACCGCCGTGGCGTCAGGACCAATTTTTCCACATCTGCCGTGAATGTCTGTATGCCCTTTGTGCCGCCGTCCGGCGGAAATTCGGCGGACGATGCGAGTATCATGGGCGGATGTCTTATAATTTTCAGGGTGCTGTTATCCTGAAAATGAAAATTCCACGTGCAGTGAGGGAAGGAGTAGTCATGAAACAAACCGTTTATACCGCCAGCCCGGAAAGCCAACAAATCCATGTCTGGAGTCTTGAAGCGGACGGCAAACTGACGCTGGTGCAGGTGGTTGATGCCCCAGGGCAGGTCCAGCCGATGGTGGTCAGCCCCAACAAGGAATTTCTGTACGTTGGCGTTCGTCCGGAGTTTCGCGTGCTGGCCTATCGCATCACGCCGGATAACGGGGCGTTAACCTTTGCGGGCGAAGCTGCGCTGCCGGGCAGCCCGACCCATATCTCTACCGATCACCATGGCCGCTTTGTCTTCAGCGCCTCCTACAATCAGGGCTGTGTCAGCGTGACCCCGCTGCACGATGGCCTGCCGGGCGAAACCATCACCGTGGTGGAAGGGCTGGAAGGCTGCCACTCGGCCAGTATCTCCCCGGATAATCGCACCCTGTGGGTGCCGGCGCTGAAGCAGGATCGCATTTGCCTGTTTACCCTCAGCGACGATGGTTTCCTCTCGGCACAGGAGCCCGCGGAAGTGACGACCGTCGAGGGCGCCGGTCCGCGTCACATGGTATTCCATCCCAACCAGCAGTATGGTTACTGCGTCAATGAGCTAAACAGCTCGATTGACGTCTGGGAGCTGAAAGATCCTAAGGGCAACATCGAATGTGTACAGACCCTGGATATGATGCCGCCTGATTTTAGCGGCGTGCGCTGGGCGGCGGATATTCATATCACCCCGGATGGCCGTCATCTTTACGCCTGCGATCGTACCGCCAGCATCATCACGGTGTTCAGCGTTTCGGAAGATGGTAGCGTGCTGGCGGTGGAAGGCTATCAGCCTACCGAGACCCAGCCGCGCGGCTTTAACCTCGATCACAGCGGTAAATATCTCATTGCCGCCGGGCAGAAGTCGCACCATATCGCGGTGTACGACATCGTCGGTGAGCAGGGACTGCTGCAGGAGAAAGGCCGCTATGCGGTTGGGCAGGGGCCGATGTGGGTGGTGGTCAACGCCCACTGAACCGCCATCAGGTAAAAGAAAAAACCTCGCCTTAGCGAGGTTTTTTTTGCTCAGAGCGGACAGGCTCTGCGGAGAAGGCGTTGTCCTGGCGGGCCAGAAGCGTGGCGACGTTAGATATCGTCCATGGTGTAGCCAACGACAATCTCCAGCGTTTTTCGGATCACGTCCGCGGTCACCACGTCATCGGTGGTTTCCAGCGCCTGAATCAGCCATAAAATAATGGCCTTATTGTTCAGGTGACCCTCGGACTGGAGAATACTGTTGATGGCGAGCGACATGACGGCGGACTCATCAACCAGTTTATCACCGGCGTTACGGAAATAGTCGGAGAGCGCGGTGTCCTGCAGTCTTGCGTAAATATCTGGTTGCTGATGCATAGTCTGTCTCATCACATTCTCACTCTGTTTAATTCACCATGGTTGGGATAATCAGTGGATCTTTTTAGCTTCCGACGGCATGCTGTCTGGCGCCAGCGAACCTCTGGTTTCCCAACGGCCATTGATTTTCTTTACCTGTAAAGGCGCGTACTTCCGCTGACGGATAAGCTTCGCGCAAATTTCTTCGATCACGGCAGCGATGATCTTTCTACGCTGGCGATCTGGTTCTGTCGCCTGCATTAACCGAAGTCGAACCAGCAGGGTCGGGGTGGTAATCGGGCGATTCGTTTTCAGAAGCGCTAGAACCGCCTCGCCGATGATTTCATCGGTTATTTCCTCAGTTTCACTGTTATTCATAACCGTCTCTATGCATGCCACCCTTTTCCTGAATAGGCGAACGGCATTCAGGTCAGCAGCAGGTTTGTGGAAGCGATCGCCCCTCATCTGCTACTGCGGCGCTGCAACAGGCGACGATCGATGACGTTATTCCTGGCCAGCAAACAGCAGACCAATTAAGGTCTGATAGTGGCTCTCTTCCTCCGGCGCGCGAGCGCGGTCCAGGCGGCTCAACAGTTTGGTGCATAGCGCTTTGCGGTTGAGATGACGCCCTTCGTTAAGAATATCCATCACGATCTGACCCAGGGTTTCCTGCTGGGAAGGCAAAGATGCTTTGTTGAAATACTGGGCAATTGCGTTCGCTGTATCTGGAATGTAACCATTCTGCTGCATATGTGCTCCTTTCATTTCATTCATCTGTTAACTGCCATTAAACTTATACAATAATTATTAACCTGTACACACAAAGTTGCACAATAATGATTCATATGAGGTTAACTGTATGATTTTTAATTGTTTAATTTTTTTTGCCTGGCGCGGTTCTGGCTTGTAAAGGTGGGGTTTAGCGTTGCATGTTGTACAAGGAAAGAAAAAAAGGAAAAACCTTGCACAAAAAAGGGATTTTTAGTGTATCTTTTTTGTTAAGACAAAACGTAGTTTTACGAGACCCTTAGCCTGATAACTGCTACTGTGAATGCTTATCCCTCCCATCTGGAATCACTATGCTAACCACCATCATTTATCGCAGCCATATCTGCGACAATGTCTCATTCAAATCGATCGAGGCCATGGTCGCCAGGGCAAACGAAAGAAATGGGCAGGCGGACGTCACCGGTATTTTACTTTTTAACGGGACGCATTTTTTTCAACTCATTGAGGGGCCTGAAGAAAAGGTTCAGGATATTTATCAGCATATCTGCCAGGATCCTCGCCACTATAATCTGGTGGAGTTGCTTTGCGATTATGCACCGTCCCGTCGTTTTGGTAAGGTCGGGATGGAACTGTTTGATTTACGCGAACACGATCGCGAGGAAGTTCTGCAGGCGGTGATGGACCGGGGGACGTCAAAATATCAGCTCACCTATGATGACCGGGCGCTGCAATTTTTCCGTACTTTTGTCGAAGCCACAGAAAAAGCGAACTATTTTGAGATTCCTTCCGCAGATAGTTGGGTTTTTATTCCTGATAAGGAGACGTTCTATCCTGATACCCCGATTATCGATAATACGGAAGGTTGTTCCTTTGCCTTCCAGCCGATTGTCGACCCTTTCGCCTGCGAAATTATTTCGTGGGAAGCGCTGTTGCGTACACCGGACGGGCAATCCCCCGGCGCCTATTTTGCCGGGCTGACCGGGGACGATATTTATCTCGCTGACCTGCACAGTAAACGGGTGGCGTTGTCGCTGGCGGGAAAATTAGGTTTACGTAATAAGGCGTTAAGCATTAATTTACTGCCGATGACCATGGTCAAAGCGCCGAATGCGGTGGCTTTCCTGCTCGACGAAATTAGTCGCAATGACCTTATTCCGGAGCAGATTATTGTCGAGTTCACTGAGCGGGAAGTGATTTCGCGGATGGACGATTTTACCGATGCGGTGCGCAAACTGAAGGGCGCGGGAATTAATCTTGCCATCGATCACTTCGGCGCCGGGTTTGCCGGGCTATCGCTGCTGGCGCAATACCAACCCGACAGAATTAAAATCGACCATGAGCTGATCCGCAATATCCACCAGGACGGACCGCGCCAGTCGATTGTACAGGCGATTATCAAATGCTGTACTTCTCTGGAGATTGCGGTCTCAGCCGTCGGCGTTGAGCGTGCTGAAGAGTGGATGTGGCTGGAATCAGCCGGTATTTCACAGTTTCAGGGCAATTTGTTCGCCAGCGCGCGCCTGGGGGGCCTACCCGCCGTCGCATGGCCGGAGAAAAAATGAACCACCGCGAAATCAGCTAAACATTTTTTCATCTTTTTTCCCGGGCGCTGTGAGCCGCAACCTGATATCTTTATCTGTACAAGAAAATAGAGTTGTACAGGATGCCTGAATTCGTTAGTTTAGGTATTAAGGTATCAGGTTGATGTGAGGCTGCTATGGCGTTTTACAGTATCGGTGAAGTCGCCGAACGTTGCGGAATCAATCCGGTCACACTGCGCGCCTGGCAGCGTCGTTACGGTCTACTGAAACCGCAGCGTAGCGAAGGCGGGCATCGACAATTTGATGAAGAAGATATCCTGCGTATCGAAGAGATCAAGCGCTGGATAGAGCGCGGTGTATCAGTAGGGAAAGTCAAAGCGCTGCTGGAGGATAACCTGCCGGCGGCGCGCGACGAATCCGCGCATCTTCAGGAAGAGATGATGTCCATTCTGCGTTATATGCAGCCCGCCAGAATCCGCGCCAAATTAATGGCGCTCAGTCATCAACACCCCGTCGACACCCTCATCGATAGCCTGTTAGTGCCGGTACGACAGCGTCTCAAGCTGGATCAGAATACCTCGCTGGTGATTAGCAGCATGCTGGACGGCCTGTTAATTGACTGCGTAGCGTTGTTTCTCGCCGAAGCGCGTAAAAAAAATGGCAAAGAGACGCTGCTGGTGGGCTGGAGCAATGAGGACAGGACGCGTCTGTGGCTGGAGGCATGGCGTCTTTCCCAACGCGGCTGGCATGTCAACGTTCTCGCCGAACCGCTGGAGTCGCCGCGGCCTGAGCTATTTCCCGGGCAGCATATTTTCGTCTGGACCGGACGTGCCGCCACGCCTCTGCAGGAGGAGTTGCTCAGCCACTGGCAGGAGCAGGGCTTCAGCATCCATTTTCACGGCCAAAATTAAGCGCCCCGATCCGTGGTGCGGATCAGGGCTTGAGTGCTGGGTTACAGGTGAATCTGGCTCCAGGATTTGAACGTTTCGCTGCGGCTGATATTAAAAAAATCGGTTCTACCGCTGCAGCCGAGCTTTTTAATCAGATTCAGCCGGATCTGATAAATGGTTTTTATATGCAGGTTTAGCGACCGGCCAATGCTGGCGACCGCTTCGCCATTGCTGATAAGTTGAATAACTTTCTTTTCCCGCTCGGTAAACTGCACCGAGGCGCCTGGCGCCGGATGGGTTTTGTAATAGCGGGTGGGTTGATGCAGAAATATCTTTAACTCTTCCGGCGTCGAGTTGGCCGGTAAGCGCAGCATAGGCAGTTCACTAAGAAAATTAAGATCGTTGCCTTCGGTTAACAGAATAAATAATGTATCCCGCCGATTATAGTTGTGCTGCAGTACCGCGAAATAATTGTCGCTGGTGAAGAAAACATGTTTTTTGCGGAAGTAAGATGCCGGCAGGCTATTCAGGATCAGCGACATCCCATAGAGAAGAAAACCATTATCAAACCACAGATCGTAATGCTCAGAACGATAGCAAGTATTATGGTGTGACATTTTTTTGCCTCAGTTAGCCGATAGAGACCCAGGCGCGCCGGTACAGCAGGTCGAAGCCTGCTGCCAGCACAGTGGGTTTATTTAATGATGAGGTTTGCTGTACAGCATATCCAGCGCCTGCAGATAGAGATCGGAAAGTATTTCGTTACTTTCCGTTTGCAGACGATGCTGGATTTCCGTAATCATCCGCTCATTATTTACCGTTCTGTGCTGCTTAATGAGCGTATTCTCAATATTCTTCATCAGGGCCGAATTGAAGACAAACTCTGCTGGAATGGTATTTTTAATATGCATAGCTCGAACTCTCCCACGTATAAAGCAAACAGACAATAAAAGTCGCAGCGTACCGTTGGTACGCGCCAAGTCACGAACAGGAAATGTATAACCAGGAACCACCGTCCGACTCGCTGCGCAATCGTCAAGCTTCCCCGCTTTGTTGCGCAACAAGCAGTTAACACTCCAAAACTATAGACGCTGATTTCACTATGTACAACTTTTTTCATTACTATATGTACAACGTAACGGCTTATTTTTTGTGTGTGTTTTAATTGGTTGATTTATAATGATTTTATTAAGTGATAACTTGTACAGAAAAGTCGGGTTGTGCAGGATTTCGCTGTAAAACCAGCGGGAAGAAGCTGATGATGGTAGAAGAAAGCCAATTGTGAAAATTCTGTCATGGCTGGCGAAATGCATGAAATTGCGCCGACGCGCGAAGGGGTAAACAGCAACGCTGTCGTCGACAGGTGGCTTTCTTCCGCGTCGGACTCTGAGCATAGCGGAAAATATGATGAGGCTTTGTCTGCTTTTTGCACAGTAAGGTAAAGGGGTAACGTCTGCCATGTCGTAAACGGCCCATTCGATTTGTTGGCGAATAAGGGCTGTGCTACGCTTTTTGGTAACGACGCGGCGGTTTGGCATCGTTATCTTTCCCCCATTTCCCTGTCGAGTCTTATACCCCTGTCACGACCGGTAAATACGGCAAAAGCTTTCTGTCCCTGGACAGGCCTTGAGGACTGAGGAGGGAAAATGCGCGGCAAAAGCGTGATGCTCCTGGCCGGGTTAGCCTCTCTCGCGCAGGCGAACGAACTTAACCTCTATTCTGTGAATACCGGTTCCTATGTTTACCATCTGACCAATAATCACGGACAATATACAGAGAATTTCGAAAATCATTTTTTCTCAGTGGAGCGGAAATTCTCTGCAGACTCCAAATACAGCCTTCTGCTTGGCACTATGAATAACAGCTTCAACGATCGCTGCCTGGCGCTGGGGGTGAGAAGAGACTGGTACCACAGCGGCAGCGGGTGGACCTTCAAAGGCGTTTACGGCTATACCGGCGAATTCTTCTTCGACGCCTTCGAAGAGCGCGGCAAGGGAAATGAGCACCGACAGGACAAAGGTCAGCGCTATTACCCCCAACTTGGTGGCTAGCGAATGCACAGGGATGAGCATCACCAGCAGGTGAAACACGGAATAGTGGAGGATATAAACTCCGGTCATCGCTTTACTGACCGTCGCCAGCACGGCCTCTTTCCACTCGCGGTTCTTTTTAAACTGCACGGCGTTAGCGGCGATCACCAGCAGGACGATCAGGATATAAATTTGCGATCCCGTGAGAATGAACGCATTACGATCTGCTTTAAACAGGGCGAAGAAGAAATGGCGTTCATAAAACCAGGTAAATAAATAGACAAAGGGCAGGGCGATAATCGACCCTTTAATCACCTGTGGGTTGCGTATCCACTCCGCGACCTTTGGATCGTTAAACAACTGCCCGGTTAAATAAAACAGTAGCCATGTCCACAGGCGATACTGCGGCGGCAAACTGAAAAGATGTCTGTCCGGGTAGATCACCGAGAGCAGGTCGTAACCGTAGGAGCAGCACAGCAGCGTCAGGAGCACGGCGAAAAAGAGCCCGCGCCGCTGGCTGAGCCAGGCGATCAAAGGATGAAAGGTATAGATGACAATCAGGGCGAAAATAAACCAGGGCTGGATCAGGTAGCCGCGCTGGTAAGGCTCCCAGACATAATAGACCGTCACCCAAAACAGAAAGACGATGACCACGCTTTTAATTTTACCAATTTGCCAGTTGGCATCGTGGCGCGTCTGCGCATCAAGATAGCCGGCCACGACAAAAAACAGCGGCGTCGCGATGGTCGAGATAAAGGTCAGCAGCCCGAGGATCCAGTGATAGTCATAATCAAAGCGATCCCAGGTGTTATAGATGGTGAAAAAGGTCACCGCTGTCATACAGCCTAATGTCTTGATAATGCTCAGACCGGTACTGTTCATCGTTGAGGCGTCATATCCTTATGGTGAAAGCAGGCGTAAATCACCGGCAGAACCAGCAGCGTCAGCACGGTGGCAAAGGCGAGGCCGAACATGATCACCACCGCCATACCCTGGAAAAAGACATCGCGCAGCAGCGGGGCCAGGCCAAGTACGGTGGTGAAGGCGGTCAGCAGGATCGGCCGCAGACGAGAGGTTGCCGCATCAATAATAGCTTGTCGTTGATCTTTCTCCTGTTTTTGTTGCTCTATCTCTTCTACCAGCACAATGCCGTTACGGATCAGCATACCGCTCAGGCTGAGCAAGCCGATTAAGGCCATAAAGCCGAAGGGGATGCCGGTAAGCAGAAAGCCGGGTGTGACCCCGATCAGCGCCAGCGGAACGGTCAGCCAGATGGCGACGGCGTTTTTCAGCGAACTGAACATCAGCACCGTTATGATAAACATCACCAGATAGCCAAGCGGCAGGGTTGTAAACAGCCCCTGCTGCGCCTCACTGGAGTTCTCGGCATCGCCGCCCCATTCGATACGGTAGCCGTGCGGCAGCGGCAGTGCGTCAATGCGCGGTTTCACCCGCGCGAGAATATCACCCGAGGTTTGGCCGCTTAGCGGGCTGGGGTCGGTCTGGACCGTCAGCACCCGGGTACGATCCCGGCGGAGGATCAACGGATCTTCCCACTCCAGGGCGAAACCATTGATGACGTTACTCAGCGGGATATATTGCTGGCGACTCTGGCTCCAGACCAGCACATTATTCAGATGGTTGGCATCCTGACGTTCTGCTTCCGGCGGCCGGACGATCACTGGCAGCAGATCGGCCCCTTCACGATATAACCCGGCGCGACTCCCGGAGAAATTCATCTCCAGCGCGTTATCAATATCCTGTTTATCCACCCCCAGCTCGCGTCCCAGCGCCGGGGAATACTGCGGGCGGATCACTTTGCTGCGGTTCTGCCAGTCATTACGCACGCTGTCGGTCGCCGGGTCCGCGGCGAGGATATCGCCTACCTGACTCGCCAGCGCGCGCAGCGTATCCGGGTCTGGGCCCTTAATGCGCACCTCAATCGCGCTATCCCCGGAGGGCCCGAACATAATGCGTTTGGTGCTGGCGTTAACCTGCGGGTAGTTTCTGGCAATCCAGTCCTCCACGTGGCGGGTGACAGGGGCGATGCCGCGTTGATCATCCATCCGCACCATAATCTGCGCGTAGTTGCTGTACTGGCGCTGCCCGCTGTAGGTGAGAATGAAACGCATACTGCCCTGGCCGATGGTGGAGACGGTGGTGACCACCCCCGGCTGACCGGCTATCGACCGCTCGATATCCCGGGTCATCTTCTCCGTGGCGTTTATATCGGTACCGTAGGGTAGCCACAGGTCGACAAAGAATATAGGCGTATTCGATGACGGAAAAAAATTCTGCCGAACAAAGGTAAAGCCCCAGATCGCTCCGGCTAACAGCGCACCCATCAGCAACAGGGTCAGGGTCTTTTGCTGCAGCAGTATTCGCAGCGCCTGCTGATAGCCACGGTAAAAGCTGCCGCGGTAAGGATCGGCCTTTTCCTCCGCGGCGGCGGCCGACGGGGCGTTTTTAAACAGCCACCACTTAATAAGCACCGGGGTGATGGTCAGAGCGGAAAACCAGCTCAGCATCAGGGAGATCAGCAGCACCTGGAACAGCGATTTGCAATACTCCCCGGTAGAGTCCTGGGAGAGGCCAATCGGCGCGAAGGCGAGGATGGCGATGATCGTCGCGCCAAGCAGCGGCAGCGCAGAGCGACGGAGCACATAGTTAATCGCGCCCAGTAACGGAGAGCCTTGCTGACGGGCGATGAGCACTCCTTCGACAATCACAATGGCATTGTCCACCAACATACTCAGGGCGATGATAAGCGCTCCGAGGGAGATCCGTTGTAGTTCGATCCCCCAGATATACATGATAAGCAGGGTGCCGAGAACGTTGAGCGCCAGCGACAGAGCAATAATAATCCCGCTGCGCACCCCCATAAATACCAGCAGCACGCCGACGACAATCGCCAGGGCCATCAGAAAATTGGTAATAAAGCCATTGACCGAGTGGGCCACCTCAGCTGCCTGATCGTAAAAAATAGCGATGTCGATGCCCGCCGGTTTGTCGGCGGCCATCTGCTGGAGGCGGGCCTCGAGAGCGTGGCCGACGTCAATAACGTTGACGCCAGGGATAAAAGAAACTCCCATGGTCACCGCCTGGCGCCCGTTGGCATGATAGATACTGGCCGGCGAGTCGGTTAGCCCGCGCGACAGCGTAGCAATATCCCGCAGTCGGGTGGTGGCGCTGGCGCCGTGAGGGCTGACCAGCAGATCTCCCAGCTCATCGATGCTCTGAAACTCACCGGTGGGGTGGAGGCGGATCGATTCGCTGCCAACGCGGATCTCCCCGGCGCTGGACACCACGTTAAGTCGGGCCAGGATTGCGGCGAGCTGGTTGAGGGTGATCCCGCGCGCCGCCATCTTCGCCAGCGAGATATCCACATTGATCTGCTGCGGAATGACGCCGCCGATAGCGACTTTACCGACCCCCGGCACCAGCACCAGCTCCCGGCGCAACTGTTCGGCATAGCGCACCAGCTCCGGGTTGGTAAAACTGTCGCCCGAGATAGCGAAGAAAAAGCCAAACACATCGCCAAAGTCATCGTTGACGAAAGGGGGGACTACGCCAGGGGGGAAAAGGCGGCTGGCGTCACCGACCCGGCGACGTAGCTCATCCCAGATTTGCGGCAGCTCGCTGGAATGGTACTGCGAAGCAATATTCACCGTAATTTGCGATAAGCCATTCGAGGAGATGGAGCTGACGTTATCCAGCGAGGGAAGCTGCTGAATCGCGTTTTCCAGCGGCAGGGTAACCTCCTCTTCCACCTGCTGAGCGGACGCGCCAGGGTAGTGGGTGACGATCACCGCCGTTTTGATGGTGAAGGCGGGATCTTCCAGGCGGCCGATATTGAGCAGGGCGAGCAGGCCACCCACCCCTAACAGCAAAATGGCTAACCAGACGCGGGTCGGGTTGTTAATAAACTGACGGGAAATATCCATTTATAATCCTCGTTCACGCGTCCAGACCCGCACCGGCTGCCCGGCATGCAGCTCGCTCACGCCCGCCGCAACCACCTGTTCACCCGCGCGGAGACCGTCGGTGATCGCCACTCCCTGCGAAGTCACCTCGCCGACGGCGACCTTACGCTCCTCAAGATATCGATGCGCGTTATCGCCTTTCACCACCCAGACTACCGGCTCGTTCTTTGGCCGGTTATCGGGGTTAAACACCGCCTCCGCTGGCACAATGAGGGTTTCCCGTCCGGCGCTGGCCGGTAAATTGCCGAGATTGACCGTCACGGTGCCGCTGACCCCGCCGACGGCGGGAAAATCATCTGGCCGCGGCATGGTTAACACGATCTGCCAGGTGAGGGTGCTATTGTCGCTGCTGCCGGTATGCTCTTTGTATTCCGCGGTAAACTCGCGGCCCGGCAGGGTATTGATCCTGACGACGGGACGGTAGGCGGTATTGCGGATATCCAGGGAGGTGAACAGATTTTCGGGAATGCTGAAGACCACATCCAGCAGGTCGGTCCGCGTCAGGGTGATCACCGGTTGGCCGGCGGCGACCACCTGATGGTTGCGGATATGCACGCCGGCGGCAATCCCGCTAAAGGGCGCGATGAGGCTCATTTGCGCCAGCTCTTCGCGAGCGATTTTTAAGGCCGCATTGGCGGCATCGCGATTGGCGCGCTGCACGTCCATCTCCGCCTGGGAAATCGCCTGGCGCCCGGCCAGAGTCTGGAAGCGGTCGAACTGACGCTGGGCGAGAGTGGCCGCCGTTTGCCGCTCATTGACCCGTTGCTGGGCCTCGCGGGCATTCAGGCGCGCCAGCGTTTGCCCCTGGGCGACGCTTGCCCCCTGACGAATATCTAGCGACTCCACCTGGCCACCCCGCTTAAACGACAGTTCGGTGGAATCGCCAGACTCAATGCGTGCCGGAAACGTTCGCTGCTGGGTATTGCCCACGGCGGTCACCTGCGCCACTTTAACCATGCGCGGGGCGGACTCGACGGTGGGTGCTTTCTGATCGCAAGCGGTTGTAAATATAATAACAACCGGGATGAGAGAAAAATAACGGTTCACAATATTCCCCTCAGATTCAGGATTTATTTTACATTTTTATTACATGGCGCCTGCTTATTCTGCGAGAGCGGCGACGACCAGATAAGTGAAGAGCCCCACCGCTGTGCAGGCGACAATGGCCAGCGCGACAAACAAACCCAGGCGTAACAGGCTATAACCCAACATAATTTCCTCCCTTTACTCCCACCCGAACCGTGAATGTCATTTAATTCGGCCCCCACTGTGAACACCGGACATTCGGAGCGGCATGCCTGCTTGTAATCAGCATAGTCGGAGAAAATATGAAGTGTTAAAAAAGAGAATGCCGCGAGCGTTGGCGGCATTGAGGGGAAAGCGCAGGAGATCCGCAGAGAATATGCGGTTTTTATAATATTTTTCAGTCTATTAATCCGCCATTTTCTAATGTTAATTTTCCTGTGCTACGTTTAATAACATCTATTCCGCTCGCCGCTTCTGTTGTTGAGATTTCGTTCCTCCCCAAGTAAGGGGCTATTCATCACTACGCATTGTATTGGTAATAAAAGGATTATCTCATGTATAAAAATATCGTTGTTCCCGTTGACGTGTTTGATGCAGGCCTGGCCGACAAAGCGCTCTCTCATGCGAAATTCCTCGCCCAACATTCTGCCGGGCAAATTCATCTTATCCATGTTATTCCGGCCTTTTCTCCTGTATTAACCCGCGGATTTATCTCTGATGCCCGAAAGATGGAAGACCATTTGCTTAATACCGCTAAGGAAAAGCTGAGCGAGCTGGTGAAGAAAAATGGGCTTGCGGAAGACGCCAGCCATCTTTATGTGCGCAGTGGCAATGTTCGCGATCAAGTGATTGTCCTGGCCGATGAGCTGAAAGCGGATGTGGTGATTGTCGGTTCGCGCAATCCGGGTATCCAGACTCATCTGCTGGGCTCGGAAGCGGCCAATATCGTGCGCTATGCCCATGTACCAGTGTTCGTTGTGCGCTGATGATGGCGGGATGTCGCCCTGACTTCCGCTTCAGAAATCGAGGGAAAGAGTATGAATACAGATAAACCGGGGGCGCCCTATTATCAGCGCTCCGTCGAGGAGACTCTCGCCAGCGTGCAGAGTTCGCCGGAAGGGATTAGCGGAACAGAGGCGGCTACGCGCCTGCAGCAGTATGGCGAAAACGCCCTGCCGCAGAAGCCGGGTAAACCCGCCTGGCTGCGTTTTATTGCGCATTTTAACGATGTGCTGATCTACGTCCTGCTGGCGGCAGCGTTGCTCAAGGCGGTGATGGGCCATTGGATCGACATGGCGGTGATCCTCGCCGTGGCGGTGGTCAATGCGCTGATCGGCTTCATTCAGGAGAGTAATGCGGAAAAATCGCTGCAGAGTATCCGCAATATGCTGTCCAGCGAGGCGGTGGCGATCCGTCAGGGCAACCATGAAACCATCCCCACCACCTCGCTGGTACCTGGCGATATCGTGGTGATCCGCGCCGGCGACCGTATCCCCGCCGATCTACGGGTGATTGAGGCGCACAACCTGCGGGTGGAAGAGGCGATCCTCACCGGCGAGTCGACGGTGGTGGAAAAAACCACCGAGCCGCTAAGCGGCGATTTACCGCTCGGCGATCGCAGCAACCTGTTGTTTTCCGGGACCACCGTTAGCTCAGGGGCGGGAAAAGGGATCGTGGTGGCCACCGGCGGCAATACCGAGCTGGGCCATATCAACCAAATGATGGCGGGCATTGAGAAACACCGCACGCCGCTGCTGGTGCAAATGGACAAGCTGGGCAAAGCCATCTTTATCCTTATTCTGGTGATGATGGCGGCGCTGTTCGTCTTTAGCCTGCTGTTCCGCGATATGCCGGTCTCCGAACTGATGCTGTCGTTGATTAGCCTCGCGGTGGCATCGGTCCCGGAAGGGCTGCCGGCGATTATCTCGATTATTCTGTCGCTCGGCGTACAGGCGATGGCCCGTCAGAAAGCGATTATCCGCAAGCTGCCGACGGTGGAAACCCTCGGCGCGATGACGGTTATCTGCTCGGATAAAACCGGGACCCTGACCATGAACGAAATGACGGTGAAGGCGGTGATCACTGCCGACAGCGTCTATCGGGTGGAAGGGGATAGCTATGAGCCGGTCGGTAAGATCCACGCCATTGACGATCCGACGCCGGTCACGATCGCGCCCGGCTCGCTGTTCGAGCGCTATCTGCGCACCATCGATCTGTGTAACGACAGCCAGCTTATCAAAGAGGAGAGCGGGCTGTGGAAAATCACCGGCGGCCCGACCGAGGGGGCGCTGAAGGTGCTGGCGGCGAAGGTCACTCTGCCGCCGCTGACCAGCGAACTGCGCAGTAAAATTCCTTTTGATTCGCAATATAAATACATGTCGACCCTCTACCGGCTGGGTGAAGAGGAGGTAGTGCTGGTCACTGGCGCGCCGGATGTCCTGTTCCGCCTGTGCCAGTATCAGCAGAGCGACAGCGGATTGCAGCCGCTGGATCTCCCGTACTGGGAAGGCAAAATTGAAGAGTACGCCCGGGAAGGGCTACGGATGGTGGCCGCAGCCTGGAAGCCGGCTGCCGCAGGCCAGACCGAACTGACCCATCAGGATCTGCAGCAAGGGGTGATTTTGCTAGGGGTCGCCGGGATGATGGATCCGCCGCGTCCGGAGGCCATCACGGCGATTGCCGACTGCCTGCAGGCCGGGATCCGCGTGAAGATGATCACCGGCGACCACCCGCAAACGGCGATGAGCATCGGCAAGATGCTGGGGATTGGCAATGCGGGAAATGCCATTACCGGACGCGAGCTGGAGGTGATGGACGACGCACAGCTGAGCGTAGCCGCGCAGCAGTTTGATATCTTCGCCCGCACCAGCCCGGAAGATAAGTTCCGCCTGGTGCAGGCTCTGCAGAGTAAGAAAGAAATTGTCGGAATGACCGGCGATGGGGTGAACGATGCCCCGGCGTTGAAGCAGGCTGACGTCGGCGTGGCGATGGGGATCAAGGGGACCGAGGTGACCAAGGAGGCCGCCGATATGGTGCTGACCGATGATAACTTCGCCACCATCGCCAGCGCAGTCCGCGAGGGGCGCCGGGTGTATGACAACCTGAAGAAAACCATTCTCTTCGTCATGCCGACCAACCTTGCCCAGGGGTTACTGATCGTGATCGCGCTGCTGGCGGGCAACGTACTGCCGCTCACGCCGGTGTTGATCCTGTGGATGAACATGGCCACCTCCGCCACGCTGTCGTTTGGCCTGGCGTTTGAAGCCGGTGAGAAAAATATTATGCGGCGGCCGCCGCGCGATCCGAAAATTCACGTGATGGACGGCTTTGCCATCTGGCGCGTAGCGTTTGTGGGGTCAATGATTGCGGTCAGCGCCTTTATTCTCGAAGCCTGGCTGCAGCCGCGCGGCTATTCGCCGGAGTTTATCCGTACCGTGCTGTTGCAGACTCTGGTCACCGCCCAGTGGTTCTATATGCTGAACTGCCGCGTATCGGATGGATTCTCGTTAACCAAAGGTCTGCTGGCCAACAAAGGGATCTGGATCGTCAGCGGCGTACTGCTGCTGCTGCAGCTGCTGATTATCTACGCGCCTTTTATGCAGATGCTGTTCGGCACCACCGGGCTGCCGTTCCGCTACTGGGTGATCACCTTTATCATCGGCTTCGCCATGTTCCTGATCGTGGAACTGGAAAAACCGCTGACCCGCAAATGGCGTTCCGCCTGACGGCGTGAAGCGCTGAACGAAAAAGAAAAGAGGGGGCATCGCCCCCTCTCTGGCTGACGACAAACCTGTTTCGTCATTGTGCTCGCATTTCTGCCGGGTGGCGGCTTTCGCCTTACCCGGCCTACGAAAGACTTCAATATCAAACCGTTATGCAGTTATCTGTAGGCCCGCGCAAGCGCAGCGCCGCCGGGCAATTCCTGAAGATTGCACATTGTCAGCAGTTTGAGAGAGGGCATCGCCCTCTCTTTTATTATGGTTCACGCTTGTTGCGCTTTACTGTTTCGGCTCGGCGACCACGGTGCTTCCCACGCCGCGGTTATTGTACTCCCACATGCGGTTGAAGCCGTTGTCGTTGAGGTTGCGCTGCAGATTGCCTTTGTCATCGGCGCTGCCGGTGTTGCCGCTGAACGGGCGGCCGGAGCCTACCGCCGCCGCCCACGGCTGGGCAATATTAAAGCCTTCATTGATAGCGCTGTCGCGGATCACCACCTGGCCGTTGCTGTTGCCATCGACATCCAGCGCGCGGCCGAGCTGCGCGACGTTATCCCCGGAGGCGGTGAAGCGGCTGTTGGTCGCCAGGAAGCCGTAGGTCACGCTCTTCAGAGTAGCCGGCGCGAAGACATAAGCCTCTTTCTGGGTACGGGAGTTCACCACGCGGAAATCGGTGTTATCAAACACCACCGCGCCGCGGCCGGAAACGATATCCACATCGCCTTCAATGTAGCTGTTGGTCACCAGGGTGCGGGTCTGACGGTTGTCCTGCAGACGGTTTTGCACGCCGCTGTTGGTCACGAAGAAGGTGTTCTGACGGCCAAGAATATTGACCTTATTGATCTGCACCTGGTCGCCATCGCTGCGCAATGCCACCGCCTGGTGGGTACCGGCGTCAACGCTGTCGCCGAGGTTGTTGGCGATGGTCAGGTTCTGCAGCTGCAGACCATTATTCTGTGACCAGAAGACTGCGGAACACATTACGCCGACGGTCGCCGCGGATTTGCTTTGGCAACTGTCGAACATATACCACGCCGGTTTACCCGGCATATATTTACCGCCTGGATTGACCAGACGACGCCAGGTGTTGCGATCCATCTCGGAATCAATGGCTTCGCTGATTTTCACGTCGATTGGCTTATCGCCAGTACCATACAGGGTCAGGGCGCCCGGCGCCGCCGGAACGTAGACGGTTCCCGGGTACTCGCCCGGCATAATCGCGATATACAGACGACGGTTAGAGTGACGGGCAATTGCGGCATCCACCGCCGCCTGAATGGTGGTATGGGTTACGCCCTGGGTTCCCGCAGGGCCGACGATAAAGTCAGGCTGCGCCGGCAGGCTGATAGCAGACGGCGTCCAGGCGGCGGCGTTGGGAGCCAGCGACTGGAAATAGGCCGCCGGCGTGAAGTTTTTCGCTTCTTCGGCGTTGAGTATGGGACGCGCGGTAGTGCCCGGTGCAGTCTGCGTTGAGGGCTGTTGATCGGCAGGCGTCGAGCTACAGGCGGACAGCGTCACGCCGAAGGCCAGCGCCAGCGCCAGACGGGAAACGGAATATGTGTTCATGTTGCTCCGGGCAAAATTAAGCGTAGTGAAATACCCCGGCTGAGACGCCAGGGTATAAGTCCTTTAAAACCTGCTGTTTTATACTAACTTGAACGAAACGGGAAGACGTGGACGGAAAAACTTACCGTCTTTACGCAACGCGCAGCCCTGCCGGATGGTCTTTAGTCACAAAAAAATAACATTTCCCTGCGCTATTGTTGACTTTACCGGCGTTATGAAAATAAATGTCTATACAACCCATGACAAGTTAAGCGCTATGACTGAAGCCACTTCCGAACTCGTTATCTGGCGAAACGGGCGTCTCGCCACCCTGAACCCCGATCACGCTCAACCTTACGGCCTGCTGGAGCGCCATGCGCTGCTGGTGCGCGACGGCCGCATCGCGGCGATTGTCGCCGAAGATGACGTCCCCAGCGGGCGCAGTATCGATCTTGAAGGCCGGTTGGTAACGCCGGGATTAATCGACTGCCACACCCATCTCGTCTTCGGCGGCAGCCGGGCCCAGGAGTGGGAGCAGCGGCTGAACGGCGTGTCGTATCAAACCATCAGCGCCAGCGGCGGCGGCATTAACTCCACCGTGCGCGCCACGCGCGACAGCAGCGAAGCTGAACTACTGGCGCTGGCCCAGCCGCGTCTGGAACGCCTGCTGCGTGAAGGGGTGACCACCCTGGAGATCAAATCCGGCTACGGCCTCGACCTGCCAAACGAACGCAAAATGCTGCGGGTCGCCCGACAACTGGCCGATCATAATGGCGTGGAACTGTCGGCGACGCTGCTCTCCGCCCACGCCACGCCGCCGGAATATCAAGGCGATGCTAACGGCTATATTACGCTGGTCTGCGAGACCATTTTGCCGACGCTGTGGCAGGAGGGACTGTTTGAAAGCGTTGACGTCTTCTGCGAAAACGTCGGCTTCAGCCCGCAGCAAACTGAGCGCGTCTTTCAGGCGGCGCAGGCGCTGGGCATTCCGGTAAAAGGCCACGTTGAGCAGCTCTCGTCGCTGGGCGGCGCGCAGCTGGTGAGCCGCTATCATGGGCTTTCCGCCGACCATATCGAGTATCTGACGGAAGAGGGCGTGGCGGCGATGCGCGAAAGCGGCACCGTGGCAGCCCTGCTCCCCGGCGCGTTCTACTTCCTTAATGAAACCCGTAAACCGCCGGTCGAGCTGCTGCGCAAGTACCAGGTGCCGATGGCGGTGGCGACCGATTTCAACCCCGGCACCAGCCCCTTCGCCAGCCTGCATCTGGCGATGAACATGGCCTGCGTCAAGTTTGGCCTGACGCCGGAGGAGGCGTGGGCCGGGGTGACGCGCCATGCCGCGCGGGCGCTGGGGCGCCAGGCCAGCCACGGCCAGCTGGCGCCGGGCTTTGTCGCTAACTTCGCCATCTGGGATGCTGAGCATCCCGTCGAGATGGTGTATGAGCCGGGGCGCAGTCCGCTCTGGCATCGCGTTGTTCAAGGAGAATTGCAATGATGCTGTGGCAAGCTACGCCAGCCAGTCTCTGGCAGGGACGCGACGACAGCGCGGAAGCGCCCAATGCGCTGCGCCTGTTCCAGACCATCGCCCGCGCGGAACGCTTCGCGCCGCAGGAGATGCCCGGCGATATCGCGCTGCTCGGCTTCGCCTGTGACGAAGGGGTCCGGCGTAACAAGGGGCGTACCGGGGCAGCGGACGGCCCGGCGACCCTGCGCCGGGCGTTGGCCAATATGGCCAGCCATCAGGGTCATGACCGCTGCGTGGATATGGGCACCATCAGCGTCGACGGCGAGCAGTTAGAAGTCGCGCATCAGGCGCTGCGCGAGGCGGTGGCCGACTGTCAGCGGGCGGGTAAACGCACGCTGGTCCTGGGCGGCGGCCACGAGACGGCCTTCGGCCACGGCGCTGGGGTACTGGACGCCTTCCCGGGCGAAAAAGTGGGCATTATTAATCTCGATGCGCATCTGGATCTGCGCTTTGCCGACTGCGCCAGCTCCGGGACGCCGTTCCGCCAGTTGGCGCTGGAGTGTGACGCGCAGCAGCGCGGTTTTCACTATACCTGCATCGGGGTTAGCCGGGCGGCGAACACCCAGGCGCTATGGGATGAAGCGGCGCGCCGCCAGGTGGCTATCGTTGAAGATCTGGAGGTGCTGACAGCCTTCGAAACTCGCGTGTTGCCGGAGCTTGAGCGCAATATCGCGCAATTCGACCGTCTGTATCTGACTATCGATCTCGACGTGCTGCCGGCGCGAGAAATGCCGGCGGTGTCGGCCCCGGCGGCGCTGGGCGTGCCGCTGGCCACGCTGCTGCGCATCGTTGAGCCGCTGTGCCGCAGCGGTAAGCTGCAGGCGGTGGATCTGGTGGAGTTTAACCCGCTGTTTGACATTGACGGTCAGGGCGCTCGCGCGGCGGCCCGTGTGGCATGGCAAATCGCCCATTGGTGGCGCTAGCGATCCGCGCTATTATTTTCGTTTCGCCGCTCCGCTTATTACGCATAAGGAAAGCCAGGCCATGTTTGCACAACAACCTCGTTCCGCGCCCGCGCCTTTCTATGAAAAGGTGAAGCAGGCGATCAGCGAAAAGATCCACAGCGGCGTCTGGCGACCGCATGACCGTATCCCGTCGGAAGCTGAGCTGGTGGCCCAGTTCGGCTTCAGCCGAATGACCATCAATCGCGCGCTGCGCGAGCTGACGGATGAAGGCCTGCTGGTCAGGTTGCAAGGGGTGGGAACCTTTGTCGCCGAGCCGAAAGGGCAGTCGGCGCTGTTCGAGGTGCGCAGTATTGCCGCAGAAATTGTCGCCCGTCACCATCAGCACCGCTGTGAGGTACTCCTGCTTGAGGAGACCCGGGCGGATCATATTCAGGCGACGGCGCTCAGCGTCCCGGAAGGCACCCGCATCTTTCACTCGCTGATGGTGCATTACGAAAACGAGGTGCCGGTGCAAATCGAAGATCGCTGCGTCAATGCCGCAGTGGTCCCGGACTATCTGCATCAGGACTACACCGCCACCACGCCCCATGATTACCTGTCGCTGATCGCACCGTTAACCGAAGGTGAACATATTGTTGAAGCGGTGCAGGCCACGGCGGAAGAGTGCGCGCTGCTGCATATTCACGCCCACGATCCGTGCCTGCTGATCCGTCGTCGCACCTGGTCGACAACCCACATCGTCTCCCACGCGCGCCTGCTGTTCCCCGGTAGCCGATATCGTCTGCAGGGGCGCTTTGGCTCCTGATCCACGCTGGCGTCAGCAAAACGTGATTGCTGACGCAATATAACAAAATTGTATCATTTCTGTTAAATCCTGGCTTGCGCATGCTTGTATAGACAAGTATATGTATCTGCGTAAACAACGTTCATTGTCAGGAGAAACCCCGATGTCGCAAAGCAAATATCGCCAGCTGGACGTCCGTGCGCCAAGAGGCACGACGCTGACCGCGAAGAGCTGGCTGACCGAAGCCCCGCTGCGTATGTTAATGAATAATCTTGATCCCGATGTCGCCGAAAACCCGCACGAGCTGGTGGTCTATGGCGGTATTGGTCGCGCAGCGCGCAACTGGGAATGCTATGACGCTATCGTGAAGGCGCTGAAGAACCTGGAAAGCGATGAAACCCTGCTGGTGCAGTCCGGGAAGCCGGTGGGCGTATTCAAAACCCATGAAAACTCACCGCGCGTGCTGATCGCCAACTCCAACCTGGTCCCGCACTGGGCCACCTGGGAACACTTTAACGAACTGGATGCCAAAGGGCTGGCGATGTACGGCCAGATGACCGCCGGCAGCTGGATCTACATCGGCAGCCAGGGCATCGTGCAGGGTACCTACGAAACCTTCGTCGAAGCCGGTCGCCAGCACTACCAGGGCAGCCTGAAAGGCCGCTGGGTATTAACCGCCGGTCTGGGCGGCATGGGCGGCGCGCAGCCGCTGGCCGCGACGCTGGCCGGCGCCTGCTCGCTGAACATCGAATGTCAGCAGAGCCGCATCGATTTCCGTCTGCGTACCCGCTACGTGGATGAGCAAGCCACCTCGCTGGATGACGCCCTGGCGCGCATCAAAAAATACACCGCCGAAGGGCGGGCCATCTCTATCGCGCTGTGCGGCAACGCCGCGGAGATCGTACCGGAGCTGGTGAAGCGCGGCGTGCGCCCGGATATGGTCACCGACCAGACCAGCGCCCACGACCCGCTGCATGGCTATCTGCCGAAAGGCTGGAGCTGGGAAGAGTATCAGCAGAAAGCCGAATCCGACCCGCAGGGCACTATTCTGGCGGCGAAACGCTCGATGGCCGATCACGTGCAGGCGATGCTGGCCTTCCATGAGATGGGGGTCCCAACCTTCGACTACGGCAACAACATCCGCCAGATGGCGCAGGAAGTGGGCGTCAGCAACGCCTTCGATTTCCCGGGCTTCGTGCCGGCCTATATCCGCCCGCTGTTCTGCCGCGGTATCGGCCCGTTCCGCTGGGTAGCGCTGTCCGGCGATCCGCAGGATATCTACAAAACCGACGCGAAAGTGAAAGAGATCATTAAAGATGATCAGCATCTGCACCACTGGCTGGATATGGCGCGCGAGCGCATCAGCTTCCAGGGACTGCCGGCGCGTATCTGCTGGGTCGGTCTGGAGTGGCGGCAAAAGCTCGGTCTGGCGTTTAACGAAATGGTGCGCAGCGGCGAAGTCTCCGCGCCGATCGTCATTGGCCGGGATCACCTTGACTCCGGCTCCGTCGCCAGCCCGAACCGCGAAACCGAAGCGATGCGCGATGGTTCTGATGCGGTCTCCGACTGGCCGCTGCTCAACGCCCTGCTCAATACCGCCAGCGGCGCGACCTGGGTGTCGCTGCACCACGGCGGCGGGGTAGGCATGGGCTTCTCGCAACACTCCGGGATGGTTATCGTCTGCGATGGTACCGATGAAGCGGCGGCGCGTATCGCCCGCGTCCTGCACAACGACCCGGCCACCGGCGTGATGCGTCATGCCGACGCGGGGTATGAGATTGCCATTGAATGCGCAGCAGAACAGGGTCTGAATCTTCCGATGGTGGCGGCAACGCAGGGGAACGCTAAATGAAATCTTTAACTTTGATCCCGGGTCAACTCAGCCTGTCGCAGCTCCGCGACGTTTACAGCCACCCGGTAAATATTACCCTCGACAGCGGCGCGTTTGCCGCCATTGACGAGAGCGTGGCCTGCGTCAACGCCATCCTTGCCGAAGGGCGGACCGCCTACGGCATCAACACCGGTTTTGGCCTGCTGGCGCAGACCCGTATCTCGACGGAAGATCTGGAGAACCTGCAGCGTTCGCTGGTGCTGTCCCATGCGGCGAAAGAGGGGCTGGCGCTACTCAACGGCACCCAGGCCTCGACCGCTTTTGCCCTGCGCGGTCTGTTCGAAGCCGAGGATCTGTTCGCCTCCGCGGTCGTCTGCGGGGCGTTAACCACCGAAGCGGCGCTGGGCTCACGTCGTCCGTTTGATGCGCGCATCCATGAAGTGCGCGGCCAGCGCGGGCAGATTGATGCGGCGGCGTTGTATCGCCACCTGCTGACCGAAGATAGCGCGATCTCGCAGTCGCACCATAACTGCAGCAAGGTGCAGGACCCGTACTCCCTGCGCTGCCAGCCGCAGGTGATGGGCGCCTGCCTGACGCAGATCCGCCAGGCGGCTGAGGTGCTACTGGCTGAAGCCAACGCGGTCTCCGATAACCCGCTGGTCTTTGCCGCCGAAAATGACGTCATCTCCGGCGGTAACTTCCATGCCGAACCGGTGGCGATGGCCGCGGATAATATCGCGCTGGCGATCGCCGAAATCGGCTCGCTCTCCGAGCGCCGCATTGCGCTGATGATGGACAGCCATATGTCGCAGCTGCCGCCGTTCCTCGTCAAAAATGGCGGCGTCAACTCCGGGTTTATGATTGCCCAGGTCACGGCGGCGGCCTTAGCCAGTGAAAACAAAGCGCTGTCGCACCCGCATAGCGTTGACAGCCTGCCCACCTCTGCCAACCAGGAAGACCACGTCTCGATGGCGCCGGCGGCCGGTCGCCGCCTGTGGGCGATGGCCGAGAACACCCGCGGGGTGCTGGCCGTTGAGTGGCTGGCGGCGGCGCAGGGGCTGGATATGCGCGAAGGACTGACCACCAGTCCGCTGCTGGAAGAGGCGCGTCACTTGCTGCGCGAACGCGTGCCGCACTATACGCAGGATCGCTACTTCGCCCCGGATATCGATAACGCCATTGCGCTTCTGGCGGCCCGTCACCTGACGCGTCTGCTGCCTGCCGTACTGCATTAATCACCGTTGTTCTCTGTACCCGCGTCGGGGGAAGTCATTCCCCCGACCGCCCTACACCGCATATTTGTCGTCATATAAAAAAATCAGGACACCTGTATATGCAACAACAACACAAGCCACATCTGCTGCGCGGGCTCAATGCCCGACACATTCGGTTTATTGCGCTCGGCTCCGCTATCGGCACCGGGCTGTTCTATGGCTCGGCCTCAGCCATCAAAGCGGCGGGCCCGGCGGTGCTGCTGGCCTATCTGATTGGCGGCGCGGCGGTGTTTATCGTCATGCGCGCGCTGGGCGAGATGGCGGTGCGCAACCCGGTTTCCGGCTCCTTCGGCAGCTATGCCCGCCAGTATCTCGGGCCGCTGGCCGGGTTTATTACCGGCTGGACCTACACCTTTGAAATGGTGATCGTCGCCCTGGCCGACGTCACCGCCTTCGGCATCTATATGGGATTGTGGTACCCCGATGTGCCGCGCTGGATCTGGATCCTCAGCATCATCTTCTTTATCGGCGCGATGAACCTGTGCAACGTGCGGGTATTTGGCGAGATGGAGTTCTGGCTGTCTCTGGTGAAGGTGGTGGCGATTATCGCCATGATGCTGGCGGGGGCGGGGATCATCTTCTTTGGCTTTGGCCACAGCTTCCCGGCCACCGGGCTGGAAAACCTCTGGAGCCACGGCGGCTTTGCCCCTAACGGCTGGCAGGGCGTTATCGCCTCGCTTGGCATCGTGATGTTCGCCTTCGGCGGGGTGGAGATTATCGGCGTCACCGCCGCGGAAGCGAAGGATCCTAAGAAGGTGATCCCGCAGGCCATCAATACCATTCCGCTGCGCATTATCCTGTTCTACGTCTGCACCCTGGCGGTACTGATGGCGATCTTCCCGTGGAACAGCTTTGGCGAACAGGGGAGTCCGTTTGTGCTTATTTTCGACGGTCTGGGGATCCCGGCGGCGGCGACCATCCTTAACATCATCGTGATCAGCGCCAGCATCTCGGCGATTAACAGCGATATTTTTGGCGCCGGACGCATGATGTACGGCATGTCGAAAGAGGGGCTGGCGCCGAAAAGCTTCCAGCGCATCGCCAGCAACGGTGTGCCCTGGATGACGGTGGTGGTCATGGGCGGCGCGCTGCTGGCGGCGGTGGTATTGAACTATCTGATCCCCGAGCAGGTATTTGTGCTAATTGCTTCGCTGGCGGCATTCGCCACGGTATGGGTGTGGCTGATGATTCTGCTATCCCATTTTGCCATGCGCCGCGGTTTGTCTGCCGAAGAGCGCAGCCAGATCGCCTTTCCCATTCCGTTCTGGCCGGTTGCGCCGCTGTTGACGCTGCTGTTTATGGGGCTGGTCATCGCCGTATTAGGGATGTTTGCCGAAACGCGGATGGCGCTGATCGCCGGCCTGGTCTGGCTCGGGCTGCTGACGGTGGTGTGGTATGCGCGGGTGCGTAAAACGGCGCTGCAGGTAGCCACTGAACAGTAAGATCAATTTCCCCGGTGGCGCTGCGCTTACCGGGGCTACAAATGGCACGGACCGTAGGCCGGGCAAGGCGTCAGCCGCCGCCCGGCATAAAAGCGGCTCCGTGCCCGCGGCAATCGCCCGGCGGCGCTGCGCTTGCG
>PPYF01129644.1_pt1 | contig 29176 bp, 29 predicted proteins | sample 1559871 | NCBI WGS metagenome assembly PPYF01 (sample SAMN08240021, study PRJNA423297) | Human gut metagenome, whole genome shotgun sequencing project.
TGTGAATTGCGTGCATCCGCTTAGGATTGCCAATATCGCTATCGTCAGTATCTCTTCCAACTTATGCTTTTTTGCATTCCCTACTCGTGGATCCGGAATTTCTTTCAATATTTCTATCATTCCTCGTTCCATAATAGACACCCGCTTTCTTTGCCTATTATAGCACTATCTGCGCCGTGTTTCCTTTTTTTCGTAAGCGATTGCCCTGGCCACTCCTCAATGTTGTGCTTTTCCTGGCCCGCCCGGAGGGATTCCGAACCCGAGGGCTTCGACCTGTCCTGGGCTTGTAAACGAAAAGGCACACACAAACCTGCCGGCTTGCACATGCCTTTTCGTTGTCTAAGCCACATGATAAAGATATTTTCGGCAGTTTGGCGTATGCATTCGAACCCTCACATAAATCTTTACAGATTACCACGACACTTTAATGCATCCCTTGCAGCGTCGATTGCCTTATCTTTCGTATCGTACATCCCGGTGGACAAGATATTTGCAGCAGGCGCCCAATAGTACATACCGATATAATCATCAAAATCTATTTCCATAATGCCATAAGTATATACATTATGACTGTTGAAGATTTCGATATAACAGTCATCACTAATGTCAATTACGTCAATAGCATTGGGAGCTACTGATTTAGGCTGTCGCGTGCTAAAAGCACTCTTAGATTTATCAAATTGCCACGTCATGATATGCATTGTTTTCTTACCGAATGGATGAAGGAATTTCGAAAGACCAAACCAAGTATTACCGATACATTCATCTTCCCTGCCATCGTTATACAATAAAAAGTATTTTTCAGAAGACAAAATTTTCCCCTTGTAATACGCAACGTGTTGAATCTTATATTCAAACAATTCTTTCAAAAAGGACTTGGCCCGTTCAATATAATTATCCTCTCCAGCTTGAAGTTCCGAGGAATCATATTTGAAATGGGAATGATTGGTAAAATAGAATACAATAACCTCATTTTCAAAAACCTCAAATCCCACATGGTTTTGAGCATCAATGCTTACAAAGTCGGACTTGTAGTTGCGATTATGACAATCTTTGTTTTCGGTAGCAATCTCAACCGTAGAATTATCAATATATGGTTGTATTGCTTCTAATAATATTGAGGTTGTTTCAAAATTCATCTTATTACCACCTGTTCATTCATTGTATCATACTTTTCGACTTTTTTCACTACCATTCGTGCGATGAGTGGGGAAAATTCGCATAAATTGACAGCCGTTTTCAGAACAGAATCTTTGAAAAAAGGTGATACGATAGATTTCCCCGGATGGTGACCTTTTGTGCGCCGTCCCTCCATTCATACTCCGAGCCGGAGCGTTTCACCCTGATTGCGGAGCAGCACGGCAAGGTCTGCCATCCGCGCCTGCTCCTTTTGTTCTTCTGTAAAGTGAATATATTGGGACATCGTTCTCCTTTCTTTGCTTTTCGTGCATTTGTCAGCTCTGCAAAAGTGTGTTTTCGTGATTTTCATTTTGGGCGCTTTGCTTGTCTGACTTGTTTTTATTTTTTTGTGCAACAGGTTGATATTTCATTTCAAACCGGCTATAACAATATACAATATTCAATCAGCCGAGAGGGGCAATTATTTGGATTCATATATTAAACGTCATGCCGAGGCAACGGTTGAAACGCCGGCGAAAATGTTCGGTGCTGTTTTGGTTGCCGGGCCGCGTCAAGTTGGAAAAACTACCATGCTGCAAAAAATAACAAATGGAATCAACTATACCACGCTGGATGATATGGTGGTAAGAGCCAACGCGCAGGAGCAAAGCGGAACTTTTTTTGGGACAATCCTCCGCCTGTATTTGTGGATGAGATTCAAAAAGCGACTGAGCTGTTCCCGCAAATCAAAATGCTGATAGACCGCGACCGTAAAAAGGGACAGTTTTTCATGTGCGGTTCGCAGCGGTTTCAAATGATGAAAGGCGTTAGCGAATCTCTGTCCGGACGGATTGGGCTGGTGATGCTTCTTGGCTTTTCTCTACGGGAACGGTACGGCGTCCCTTTTGACGAACCGTTTTTGCCTACAGACGATTATTTTACCAAGCGGAAAGAGCAGCTCGCGGATATTTCCTATGACGAGGTGTGGAATATCGTTCATCGAGGCTCTATGCCGGAGCTTTGTGAGAACCCGGATTTTGACGGGCAGCTTTTTTATGCCGCCTATGTCCGCACCTACATCGAACGGGATGTGGGGATCAGTCAGCCGACAGCGGAACGCTGGATTCCTATTTTTGTGGCATCCAACATCGTGTATCTGTTAAAGCCCTATTTTAATAACATCACGAAACGCGCCGTCAAAACACCCAAGCTGTATTTTCTCGACACCGGACTTGCAGCCTACCTGACCAAGTGGAACACCGCAGATGTTTTGAAGAACGGCGCTATGGCAGGCGCTTTCTTCGAGAGCTTCGTGATTTCGGAAATCATCAAGAGCTATTATAACAGGGGCATTGTTGAACCACCGCTGTATTTTTACCGCGACAAGGACATGAACGAGGTTGATCTGCTCATCGAAGACGGCGGAACGCTGTATCCTTTGGAAATGAAAAAGCACGCTGATCCGCAAAAAAAGGATATGGACGCTTTTGCCGTGCTTGATAAAATTTCCGACATACAGCGTGGAGCAGGCGGAGTCGTCTGCCTGTATGACAAACTGATCATCCTGTCTGGAAAGGATAGAGTGATTCCTGTGAATTATCTGTAAGAGCTTTGCTCTTTTTCTGTTCATGCAGAGTCACAAACTCGCAGGCTGTTGTCATCCCATCTTGAGGCCGTAAGCCTAGTTCTTTGTGGACAGCAAAAAAACCCGATAAATCGGGGTTTTTCGGTGAGCATATCTTTTTATGCTCCTTTTCTGGCGGAGACGGTGAGATTCGAACTCACGTGCCCTTGCGGACAAACTGATTTCGAGTGCGTTGCTCTCCGCCCACTTTGCCAGATTTACATAGCCAAAACCGTATTTTAGAGGAAAATAATTTTACCCGTCAAAACGGTGCTTGGCTACTTCCGAGCCACAAAAATTAAACCTGTTATTCGGGGAGAACTGATGGAGAGAACTCCCCCAAATATCCAAAGCAATTATACTTGAAAAAGCCCATAATATCAAGGTTTTTTAGAAAATGCCTGCCAAATAAGGCGTAGGATTTCGAATGTCTATAACACTTCCTGCACTCGGCCAACCTGTCCGTCTTCCAGCTGCACTTTGATACCGTGGGGATGGAAACTACTCTTGGTCAGCAACCTTGCCACCATGCCCTCAGTTAATTTCCCGGTGTACTGATCGGCCTTCAGCACAATTTTCACTTTTGCGCCGACCTTGATATCGGCTCTGTTTTGTCCATTCATACTGATTGATACCCTCGCTTATTCGTTATTCCCTTAGTGCTCCTGCATTTTCCAGAGAGCCATTGGATGGTTCCTAATTCTGGCGACGATTTGCGCGTCGTCAAACAGAAGTTCCGGGCGATATTCTTTTTGAGAAAAAAGTCTGAGGAACTCCTGCTCCTGCTCAGTGAGCACCAATAACTGTTCCAAAAAGCTTTTCACTTCCGCTTTCATTTGCTCCAGCTCAATAAACTGCCCCTTTTGAATGACAGGCAGAAGATCTGTCCGTATTTTTCGTATTGTGATTCGGTCAATGGCATTTACTTTATACTGTTTAGGGATTTCTTCCTGGGAGATAGCCGTGTAGAATACAATCGCCTTGCGCAGCTCCGTCAGTTCACTATCATCAAAAGTCTTCAGATGAATCATATTATATGTATCGTATAGGTCTCTTGCGGCGGCTCTGCTCAGCAAAGCGTTAATCTTTGCGGCAAAAAGCTCAACCGCAGACAGTACGGTGACAGGATGCTCCATATGGAGAACATCGAAAAGGACGCTGACTTTTTCCGGCTTATACAGATGGCAGCGCAGTGAATAATTAATCTCAACCTTAATATTGTCCCGCATTCCGCCGAGGTTGACGTAGTTAAATACAAACGAATCCAGACTGTGCCGCGTTTTGCTTTGGGGGCTCAAAGAATAACCTTGTGTCTGCATGTATAGTTTGAGATCGCTTGTGATATGTTCTCTCTGGATCAGCATATCATCACGCCCTGCATCAGAACAATAATCAAGGTCAATATCAACCGACAGCCTCGGCAGGCGGAAAACCGTCAAATTGATGGCGGTGCCACCCTTAAGCGCAAGTTGATTTTCCATAAGGGGGTTGCTGCCCATATAATCCAAAATCTCGGTGAGCCGCACGACCTTTTCTAAAGTGTCGCGGATAAAATTCAGTTCTTTCGCTTTTTCTGCCAGCTCCGCTTTGGTGTAGCTAAACAACAACATCGCCTCCTTCATTTGTTAAGTCCATAAAGTTTTCCGGAACGCATAAATTCCATTCTTTTAAGAATACGCACTGCTCCTCTTGTAAATCGCTGTAAAGGTATCGGGAGCTTTTGCCCATATGCTCCTTGCAATAGGCAAAGAACGATTCCGACAACTTTAACTGAGGGAATCGGGCCAGCAAGCATCCTGCCTTTTGAATTAGGAATTGGTTTCGATACTTGCCAAGGTAATCCACCATTTTTTCTTCTTGAATCACCGTAATCATGGCAAGGCAGCGCAACAATTCTTCCAAGCCGCCAATTTTATCAAAGTCTTTGATGCTGTCAAGTACCGTTCGTTCCAAATCAGTGACACGGAAAAGTCCTTTCTCGACGATGCCAAATTCATTTTTGGTCGTTAGGCAATAGTACTTCCGATCATCAAATTCAAATTTCCGGAACGCAGTCGGGGATGATACATAGACATCGGCAAATACCTGATTTGTCATTCCGTAATACTCAAAGGCCGAGTGGTGTGAGATATAGCTTTGGTCTGTAATATGAGCCGCAATCTCAAACGGGTTAGCGACGGGTCCTTTGGTCTCCAGGCTAATCACCACATAGAGGTTGCGGCGGACAGCTTGAACAAGCCCTTTCTTTTTCAGCGCATACAGTATATTCGTTGTCTTTCGCTCACCTCCAAGCAGCCGCATAGCATCGGCGTGTGAAAAACATTTTAATCGTAAGAGTTTTTCATAATACTCAAGCATAAAGCACCTCCTGTTTACTTTAATTGTATATCAATAATCTTCACTTGTAAAGACTATTGACTATAAATTAAAGTAAAGTCTTTGATTTTCCGGCGTTAGTCTTTTTAAAATAAGATTTGTGCCAAAAAACAAAAGATATAGGATAGTATAGCCATTATACTTGACGTTTATGACAAAACCGGTTCCACCCAAGCCGCTGTATATTGAAATGGAAAGCTTTGCTATATATATATAAACAGCACCAATCAGCCCGGTTTTCCTCACCTTTGAAAAAAATTGTTGTTCCATCAGTCTCCCAAGTCGTAAATAAGCAATGAAACTATCCCAAAAAGCATACAGGAGTTTCGGAATATCCCAAAATCACGCTTGCGGACATTTTGGAATAAAAAAAAGCATATCTTTTCGGATATCCCAAAAGGTATGCTTTTCGAGATATCCGAAACCAGGCGTCTTTACATACGTCTGTTGAACGCCGGCCATCCCAACCGTAAATAAAAGGTATAAGGAGACGGGAGGGTGCATCATGGCGTTTTATGGATATCATCGGGTCAGTACCAAAGAGCAGCATAGCGACAGAGGCGTTCTGGAAATCAAACACTTCTGTGAGCAAAAGAACATCACCCTCGCAGGCAATGTGTTCTGCGATAAGCAGACCGGTAAAAACTTTAACCGGCCGGAGTATCAATTTATCCGCAACCGCATTCAGCCGGGCGATACGCTCATCATTACAGAGATGGATCGACTGGGCAGAAATAAAGTGGAGATATTAAAAGAATTGCAGTATTTCAAAGAAAAAGGCATCTACGTCATCATTCTCGAGATTCCAACGACGCAACAGGACTATTCGCAACTGGGCAGCGAAATGGCAAAGCTTATTATGGAGGCCGTCAACAATATGCTGCTTGAGGTGTACGCTGTCATGGCCCAAGTGGAAATTGAGAAAAAAGAGAAGCGCCAGCGGGAAGGCATCGACACAAAAAAGCTGCGCGGCGAGTGGGATGACTACGGACGCCCGGCGGCGATGGATTATAAGCGGTTCGCCGCTGCCTATACCCGGGTGGTAAACAGAGAGATTGGACCCACCGATCTACGCCGGGAACTTGGTCTCACGCATTCAACCTTTTACCGATATCGGGCACAGTATTTGAAAAACAATCCATAAACAGTTTCGGCACAGGGGAAAGAGCTCACAGGCTACTGTGAGCCCTTTCCATTATGCCGATTAGCTGTTAAACGCGAAACATTTGAATGCACGAGAGCAATGTCAAACAAAGCTCCTGGTACAGATCCTCGTCAAAGATGCCGTCCACAATGGACTCTTTCAGCAACAGAGGACGGTACATAATCAGAATCTCACCTGCTGCTTTTTCGTTTTCTTTTGCCAGAAGCATCAACTCCTCAAAATTCATTTCTCATCACCCCCCATCATCTTCCTGATCCGTTCAATGAAACGGTAATAGGAATGGGTTGTGGCCTTATAGCTGATACCCAGCTCCTCGGCCAGTTCCGAAAAGCTGCGTTCCTCCAGAATGCGGGTTAGGAAGATATAGCGCTCCCTTTCTCTGGCCTGCATGAGCGCCAGATGGAGCATCGGGTTCTCAATCTGCTCCAGAAGGGCAAGACCTGTCAGCAGGTCAGTGTCCACCTGCAGCGATACATCGAAGTCATGCAGCTCAAAGGGCGATTCGGCTTGCTGCCGCTGTACCTTCTTCCGGATATAGAGCGCCTTGCGGCGTTTTACTGCTGTTACCAGATAAGCGGTAAACTGATTTTGCAGAATATCATCTGCGCTTTGTCCATCGTTTTGTTTACGCATGGGGTTTCCTCCGTTTTTTTCAAGATTTACAGGACAAAATCTTGAAATCGGAGGCCCCCGACAGCCGACTGAATGTGGAAATGCAAAAAAAGAGCAGCCGACTCTGTATCTAAGTACAAAATCGGCCGCTTGCTTGCTGGCGCTAAGAATCTGGTCTGAATGGGCATCTTTTTCTTTCCACCGCGCTGTTCTGTTTTCTGATTGCTGTGAGCAGTTGGATCTGGCTGCCCATATCACCACCTTGCAGGCCGTGTGTCGCGGAGTAGACGGTGGTCCCGTCTTGTTCCTAACGCCATGATAATACGTCATAGCGCATCACTCCTTCCCGCATTACGCGAGATGGCACACCCGGCGGCAGCAAAGCCTTGTTGCATTTAATCTGGCCGGCTGCCGTCGTGCCGATTATTCATTAAATTGATGTAGAAATAAAAGGAGCCGATAACTGTGAGTTTGTCTCTCACAACTTATCGGCTCTGCGTCTCAGCGTCTGGCTCTTTGATAACTGTCATATTCAGCTTTTGCACATTCACTATGCTTTCATGCTTGCATTTGGGACAGAAAAGAGGAAAGTTTTTTAGCTCGGTATCCTCCCTAACCATAATCCGGGTTTTACTTTTACATACAGGGCATAAGAGCCAAGTCGCTTCATCAGATGTATTTTCCATATCAATCTCCCCTCCCTTGTACAAGAATTACTTCTTTAACCCTACTGTGGGAAAGAGAAAATATACCTGTCATCATTATCAAGTTGCATATTCCATATTCTCCTTCCTTTCCGCGCTCATAAAGCGAAGTATCTATTTTATTTTAGAACCTACTTGCTCGTCTGGCTTGCGCATTAAAAAAAAGGCGATGATGCACAAAATGATTCCAATTGCCGAAACTACAATGGTTGGAATCAGCTGTCCTGCCACATCGATGTATGACGCAGTTGAAAGCACCGTCCAGCCGCTGCCCAACCCGACCTTCTCAAATGCATAGCAGGTGGGGATAAGCCCGTCAAGGAACCAGATAGTTCCGCTGTCCTCATTTTTAACTCGCAGCAAAACAGATTCCAGGCTTTCGCCCAGTATCTTTTTTCCTTCCAAACGGGATTCAAGAGTGGTCCCCAGAAAGGCCTCATCATTGCCCGACATATACTGCTGGCTTTTCCCAAGCAAAATTGTGTGCGTTGGCTGGGAAGCCAAAACAGCGCGCACTTTGCTGTCGTAAATCGCGGCAAATACTGCGCCGTTATTCTTCGCGTCTCCGCCGACCGCAACCGCTACCGTATAGTTGAGTGTGGTACCATCCGCGCCGGCCAGAAAAACATCCGTGATCTGAGGCTCATTGGTGACCCACAGGGCCTGGATATACTCCCGGCTGTTTAGATTGGATACCGCCTCTTCATGATCGGCGCGGTAGACGCCTCCGGATGTATCCACGGCCCGGATCATCTGATAGCCCCAGATCTCGTTATAGTGGTCCAGGTGCTCCGCCTTTTGCTGGTAGGGGATATCCCCCGGCAGCATCCAAGGCTCTTCAGCGATCACCTCCAGCAAGTTCAGGGTGGAGTCCAAGTTGTTTTGAATCTGTCCCTGCGCGCTGATGCAGCTGGACCTAGCCGCCATGTCACAATACCGGGCAAAGCCCATGCATGGCGCCAGTGTGGAACAGACAGCGATTGCCAAGCAGAATAACCGGCATATTTTCCTTCTCATGCTTGATTCCCCTTTGTAAAAGTTTGAATGCTTTCATACAGTAGCTCAACGGAGAGCGGCTTTGAGAGGCGTTTGTTCATCCCTGCCTCTAAAATCTCTTTGTTGTCCTCCTCCATGCCGTTCGCCGTAAGCGCCAGGATGGGGATGCTTTGGGCGCGAGGATGGTCGGAAGCGCGAATGCGCCTGGTCGCCTCCAGGCCGTCCATCACCGGCATTCGGATGTCCATCAAAATTATATCAATGGGTTCAGAAGAGGGGGCTAAGAAATACGCCACCGCCAGCTGTCCGTTTTCCACGGTTTTTACCTCCGCGCCCGCCTGCGTCAGCAGCTCCTCCGCGATCATCGCATTGATTTCATTATCCTCCGCCATGAGGATATGAATTCCGTTTAAAGAAACCTGCGGCGGCGCGGGTGTTTCTTCCCGTTCGGCCTGATCGGAGTCGGCCTGCAGAGGAAGGGAGACCGTGAAAGTCGTGCCTTTGCCCGGCTCGCTTTCGACTGAAACAGCGCCCTGCAACAGCTGAACCAGCTCGGAGATAATCGCCATACCCAGCCCGGTGCCGGTCTGGGTCCGGCCGTAGGTGGTATCCTCCTGGGTAAAGGGCTGGAAGAGGATTTTTTGGAATTCTTTTGTCATACCGCAGCCCGTGTCGCTGACCAGGATGCGGATCTCGCCGCTCTCCTCCGACAGCGAGAGGGACACGGAACCCTGGCTGGTAAACTTCACCGCGTTTGAGAGCAAATTAGTGAGAATTTGCTGAATTTTTCTGGCGTCTCCCACATAGAAGCGGTTCCGCAGGCCGGAGATGTCCATCTCCAGAGCGATTCCTTTTTCCTGCACGGTAGCGTCAAACAGGTGCAGTGTTTTCTCGCTGAGCTTACGCAGGTCAAAGCGTTCCGGCTGCAGATTCATGCTGCCGTTTTCAATTTTTGCCATATCCAGCACGTCGTTGACGATTTCCGTGAGCTGCTGCACCGAGTCCTCCATGCGCAGCAGGTACTCCTCTTTCTGGGCTGCGCCGGCATGGCCGCTTTTTAACAAACGAAGGGTTCCGGAGATGCCGTTGAGGGGCGTCCGGATCTCATGGGAAACATTCGAGAGGAACTGCCCCTTAAAAACGCTCTCCTGTTGGGCAACTTCCAGCGCCAGCTTCATTCTTCGGTTCTTATAAAGGAACCATAGAGCGACGACCACAATGGCCAGGATGCCCGCGGTCAGAACCAGAATCATCTTGATTTCATTTTCCGTATTGAGCACCGAGGCCCGGGGCGTAATCGTCAAAAGGGTCCAGTAGTTATAGCCCATCGGCTCGTAAAACATCACTCGTTCATCCCCGCCGTAGGCGGTGTAGGTCACTAAGCCGGATAGCCGCAGGTTCAGCCGTGTAGCCACCTGCTGAGCTGTAGCGCCGTTGTTTAGGTTATAAACCTCCAAATCCTCGATGACATTGTGCCCTTCTTTATTCTCCAGCGTGTCGGAGCTGTTCCACAGATGGTTGCCTTCATGGTCCACAATCGAGACAAAAGCACCGGCATTTCCATAGGTCGTGTCCTTGAGCAGATCGGAAATCGTGCTCATGGGCAGATAGCCATAAATGGCAACGGCAGAAGAATCCCCTTGCCCATCCCACAGAATGCGGAATAATAGCTGCTCCTCTCCGTTTACGGCATTTTGGGACAGCGTTACCGTGTAAGGATAGTTGTGCACATCAAGAACATCAATGGGCTGGTCAAACACCTCAATTTCACCGGTATAGGAGCGGGCGGTCCCATCCTCCAGCACGAAGCCGATCCCCTTCAGAGCAGAATTATCCATATAGCGCTGGAAGGTATGCTGGATTTCATCCAAATCCGTCACCTGTCGGTCGATGAGCTCGCTTTTTAGGAGAATCATCTGCTCCGTGTACTTGCTGAGATGATCCGAGACCCGATATGTAATCTGTTCCGAAAAACGCTCAAAGGCGAGCAGGCCGCGTTCGGTGGAATTGCTCATAAAATAAGAGACTGCATAAAAGATACTGACGGTGACAGCCGCCACATAGAGCAGTAATAAAGTAATGGTGCGCCACTGTTTCTTATTTATTGATTTCAAGTGGTCTGTCTCCTTTCCTGGCGTTTTGCATCCGTTCATCCCGTTTTCCAAGCTATTTCCATAGTGCAGTTCCATCATAGACCGCCATAGCGGCCTCATAATAGCCCAGCCGTTTGCATTCTTCTACCACCAGGCGAAAGATACTTATATACACTTGCGAGGTCTTGTGAGCGAACGCCTCCTGGCTACCATCAGCAAGCGATTCGACCGCTTCCACGCACTGCTCATGGACCTCACGGTTCACAGGCGTTTTTTCTGTGTTCAGAAGCCCTGGAATACTGCGTCCGATCCGAAAATTCCTTTGCAGCAGCGCATAGATGGCTCCCAGCGCCTCAATCCCCAGATGTTCCGTAACAAAATTTAGAAGGATGGCCGGTGTGCGCCCATACAGATACTCCTCATTCCATTGGCGGTTAATTTCCGCCTTCAGCTCCCTCACCTCTGATTGCGTAATATTCGAAGCCGCGCAGGCTGCCGCCCCTTCTACGGTCAATGTCAGCAGCTCCAGCGTGTCCAGATATCGCCGGACATGGTAGGCAATCAAATGGGGGGGCACCTGCAGCTTCTTAATCTCACTTTGGCCCATCTCCACATAGATACCATTGCCGCGGACCGCCTTTACAACACCCCATTCCTGCAAAATGCGTATTGCTTTGGTAGTGGTGTCCACGCTGACGCCGTATATTTTTTGGAGCTCACTATGGGTGGGAAGCAGATCGCCCCTCTGATAGCGTCCGGCGGCAATTAACCCCAAAATATCCATATATACGGAGGAGTATCTTATCTCAGAGACCTCCAGCATGGTTTCCAGCCGTTTTCTGCCAAGGAGAAGCGTGGAGTTGGGAGCAGCCTTAAAAGAAATACCCGCGTTTTTCGACATTCCATATAAATCAGACATATCATCGAAATGGACGCTTTCCGGCGCACCGCCTTCTTCAAGAGTCCTCATAAACTCCTGTACCTGTTCATAATATCTGGTTCTCGCTTCGATGTTGTCCCGTAGCGGTCTCAGATCCGCAAGCCCCAGGCTATCAACGGCCTGTAAAATGAAGGCGTTTCCGTTACGAGCGACAAAAAAACGATAGAACTGCTTAGACAATTTCCAAAACCGAGATGGGTTTCCAATTTTCATGTTGTCCAGAATTTTGCGCGGGATTTTCAAGTCCTCTTGGCTGCAAATAGAGATTCCTTTTTCAATCACAGGATAGCAGAGCAGCACGCCTGTTTTCAGCACATCGTTTGTGATATCCTTGTCTATTTTTTCAAGGGCCAGCAAGGTCGTCTGGTGGCCGGTGCTTTGATGAGCACGCACAACAGGCCGCTTTCGCTTGGTGGTTTCGATGAACCCTTCCTTCTCCAGCATAGTCAGCGCCCGGCGGACGGTTTTTTCCGATGTCTCAAATTCCAGGCATAAATCAGCACGGGAGGGCAGGCGGGTTCCCTCCGGCAGAAGTCCGCTCTCGATTTTATTTTTCAGGATTTGGAATACTTGGTCATACATCAACATCAATGATCTCCACCTTTCGCCGCCGCACATCCTGCGGATAAAGTTTGTTAAAGAAGAAAGAAAGCTTGCTCATATCTGTTCCTTCAAAACCTCCCTGTAAGCGCCGATAATGTCCTGCATAACAAAGGGTTTTGCGATATGGGCGTTCATGCCGCTGTCCAGGCACTGCTGCACATCCTCGCGAAAGGAGTTGGCCGTCATAGCAATAATAATCGTGCCTTTTGCATCGGAGCGTGGAAGTGCGCGGATGGCCTGTGTCGCACTGTAACCGTCCATCACCGGCATCTGGATATCCATGAGGATCAAGTCATAAAAGCCTTCAGGCGATTCGGAAAAGCGCGTCACGGCCTCCTGGCCGTTTATGGAGCTGGTCACAATGGCTCCGGCGTCCTGCAGCAGGGAACTGGCGATTTCCAGATTGATCTCATTGTCTTCTACCAGCAAAACCTGCGCGCCGGCCAGTACGACCGGCCGCTCTGCGTTCAGCTGGTTATTCTTGTCTCCCATCAGTTTGCTCATTAGTTCTGCGATATCAGAGTGGAACACGGGGGGGCAAAGGGTGGAGTCGGCGCCGCATAAAGCGGCAGTATCGTCCAGTTCATCCTGATCCTGCCCGGTCAAAATGATGTTCAGATTGTCATTTTGGGCTTCCTCTCGCAGCCTTTCGGTAAACAGGCGCATATCCTTTGCGATATCCCACTTGACAAAACACAGTTCATAGGGGGTGCCGGCCTGCGCAGCCGTTCGCGCCATCTGAAAAGCAGTCTCATCCTGAAGCGTCGTATCCACCTTAAATCTCTCTTTTTTCAGCACGTCGGCAAGATGCGCTTCCAGTTCCACTACCGGGTTTACAACCAGAACGCGTTGGCCATTTCCACAGCGCTTGGCGCTTTCCCCCACATCATCCGGCATAAAAGGCAAATCCACGGTGAAGACGCTGCCTACGCCCACTTCGCTCGTGACAGCAATTGATCCGCCCATCATTTCTGCAAAGCTTTTGGTAATGGGCAGACCAAGCCCTGTACCGCCGTATTGGCGAACGATCCCACTGTTTTCCTGGGTGAAGGCCTCAAAAATGCGGTCTATATTTTCTGGAGCGATACCGCGACCGGTGTCCGTGACCTGAAAGCGGAGCCATATCTTCTCGTTGTCTCGCCGCAATTCTTCCACATATAAAGTAACACGCCCCTGCTCTGGCGTAAATTTTACGGCGTTGGAGAGTAGGTTGGTCAAAATTTGGCTCAGACGAAGCGAGTCGCCGATCAGATGCTCCGCGACCTCGCCGCGGAGAAAAATCTTAAAATCAATCTGCTTATTGACTGACTGCAAGTAAAACACCGTCATCAGTGTCCGCAAAAGCTGTCCGAAATCAAAACGCTCGGGATGCAGTTCGATCTTGCCGCTTTCAATTTTTGACATATCCAGGATATCGTTGATCAAAGAGAGAAGATGATGGGACGACAGCGTAATCTTATCCAGGCAATTGCGCATCCGGTCAGGCTCCTTAATATGGTTTTGGCCAACCTCCACCATGCCGATAATGCCGTTGAGCGGTGTGCGGATTTCATGGGACATCTGCGAGAGAAAATCGCTTTTCGCCCGGTTTGCCGCTTCCGCACGCTCCATTTCCCCACGCAGTAGCGCGTTGTTTCGTTTTTCGCTGCGCCGCAGCAGCAAAAAGAAGATAAGAACGGTTGCAAGCACGATGAAAAAGATACCTACGCCCACGGTCACCATAAATTGACTCAAATAGACAATTTGGTTGTTGATCGTCTCGTACGCCATACTGGTCATCATGTACCAATTCGTTCCAGGAATCGGCATATAATAAAGGTACTCATGATGTGTGCCGACGGTCAGCAATGTCATCCCGTTTTCATTGGCATCGACTGCGGCGCGGAAGGACTGAAAATCATAATCTTTGTCAAATACCGCCTGTTGCTCATAGACGGTGAACAAGTTGCTTCCATGTATGGCATCCTCTGAAAAAACGCTTTTGATCACAAAATCTCCGTTTTTGGTGACGATATTTGTATGGGAATTTGTTTCGGTCTTACTATCCAGCCCCAGCTTCGCTCCAATGTCGGAAGCGTGAACTCCTACGATGACGGCGACCAGGTGCTCATCCTCAAATTGTACCGGAGCCATAGGAGTCCCCAGCAGAATTGTACCGCTCTCCCAAATGGCCTCATTGATAGAGATCAGTTCTTCGGAGTTCAGCAGCAATTTATCAAGGCCGGAGATCTTCGACATCGCGGGCACGGACCCTTCCGGTGAATAGGCGATTCCCTTGTCGCTCAGAAATGCAATATGGGTGAAGTCATTGTCTATCTGCGCCTGTGCTAAAAAATGTTTTAGGCTTTCTTCATCCTTCAGATCATCCTCTGAAATTGCGCCCGTAATGGTGCGGATTTGGGAAAACTGACTGCCCAGATTGGTTTGGAAATGGCTGCTGATCTGCGCCGTCATTTCCCGTAGATACACGCCGCTGATATTCGTCACCGTACGGTTCGATACATCTCCATAGACGGTGACTGCGAGCACACAAAGGATGGTGACGATCAGAAGCAATGCTGTAATGAAAATCAGCATGCCGTGCTTTTGGTTCTTTTTATTGAACATCTTCAAAGTATCCCATCCTTTCCGCGAGGAAGATTTGTTTATTCGCCCTGTGCCAAATCCCGGATTCTTCCTTCCAGCTTTATATCCACGACAGTATCCTGATGCTGTTCAAAATATTGTGCCAGGGCATCCCAGTAGAGCAGCCCGGTTTCTTTTACTAGCCTCACATTGCCCTTTGGGGTGGCAGTATCGTAAAAATTGAGCATGGTGTATCCGTCCCCGTTGCCTTCAGCATAGCTTTTCGCCCCGGCCATATAGTCCGTCACCGCTACCTGATAGCTTGCGTTTCGATCCAGGTCCGTGCCATTGGGAAGCGTCACGCTTACGAGTCTGCTTCCGACAGGCTTACTGCTGTCAAAGGTATAATGGATCCCGGATACCTGCAAAAAACGCCCGCCGGGGAACTCCTCGGTAATGGTAGAAACGCTGTTTTCCAGCATGTCCCACAGGGTCTGCCCATCCATTTCGAGCACAACAATCCGGTTATCAAAGGGGCACACCACGGCGAGGTCTCCGCCATAGACCACACCCTCATAGAAGCTGGCCCGGATCCCGCCGCCGTTCACCACCGCGATGGGGGCGTCGGAAGCTTCGGCAACGCAGTCCGCTATAAAATTGCCAAGCTCGGTTTCTCTGAGCCTCACATTAAAGTTATCCAGCAGCAGGTCATGATCCATCGTGCCGATGACTGTAAAATCGTATTCGGATTCGTCTGTTCCCTCACAATAGAACTGGTCGATTGCCTGTAGAGCTTCCTCCAGTGTGCATTTATCAGACATGATATTTCTCACATAACCGCCCAGGTATTCTACGGTTTTGCTTGGGAATAAGACATTGTAGATATAACCCGACTCCACATACGCTTTCACACCGTTGGGGATCCGTTCCTCCTGCTGCTGGTAGCCGGTGAGACAGGACACGCCCGCCCCTAAGTCCGCAATCAGAGCATCCTGGCCTTCCTGGGTGGAAAGCAGCTCCAGAATGCGTTTGCAGGCGTCCTGCTTTTCTTTGCTGATGTTCTTGTTCACCCCCATCAGAGCCGAAGGAGAAAACAGAAACCAGGGTTCATTTCCCTCATCGCTGAGAAGCGGGAGCATCCGGTAGGTATAGACATCTGCTGTGCCTTCCTCAACTTCCTTCTGGTTTCTGGCAACGCTTGCGTAATATAGCGTGGAATCGCCAAAGGCAGCCGCAAGAGTTCCATTGCCCAAACGCTCCGGACAGCGAACCAAATTGCGCTGGTGAGCGATTGCAGCAGCATCCATCACACCCGCGTCTACAAGGGCGTCGGACAGGGCGAAGCTCTGCTCCCAGGTGCCGGTAAAGGCCGCTTCCTTATCCCTAAAATCCGCCAGCCATTTGACGCCCTCCACCGTTCCCAGGAAGTCGGGCACCATATATCCAACATAGAACATACCGACCGAGGTGTTATAGTCACTCATGATGGAAAAGGTGACGCCATCTTCTCCCACGCCGAGCCCTTTTTCCTTGAGGGCGGTAAGCGCCGCGACCAGTTCGGTATTATTGGTGGGCAGGAGCACACCGGCCTGTTCAAACAACGTCTCATTGACCACATATCCGCTGTAGACGCCGGGCAGGGGGATCATATATGTTTTCCCATCCTGCTTTGTGGAGGACATAATGGTGCCGTCATAGGCCGCGCTGGCCTTCGTGTCGCTGATATCCAGCAGAAATTGCTGGACCAGGCTGGAATCGGGCTGAGAGGCAATCACCAGATCTGGCCCCACGCCTCTGTCGAGTCGGCGAAGCTGTTCGCTGGAGTAAGGCGTTATCTCCACCTGCAGGTCAATATCGTCATAGGTGGATTCCACCAAAGCTTCCACCTGCTGAAAGCTGTTGGAATAAAGAACCTTAACCACCGTTTTCTCTTCCGTCGCCTGCCTTCCGCAGCCTGCCAAGGCCAAAAGCAGCAGAGCGGCGCCCAGCAAACGAGCCAGTCCTCTGGATAGATTGTATTTCATATGGTTTCCTCCTCTTTGGCTTCTTTGGAGGACAGGACGCCCTTCATGGCGTCATCATAAAACAACCACCGGTTTCTCCCATCCTGTTTGCTGGCGTAAAGGGCTTGGTCCGCACACAGAAACAGCTCCTCATAGGTAACGCCGTGATTCGGCGCCAAGGCGACGCCGATACTCACCGAGACGTGGAACCCCTCGTAGGAGTCGGATACCGTATGAAAAATACGCTCTACCAGCCTTTCAATATTCTCCTTATACTCCATGTACACCAAAAACTCATCTCCGCCGATGCGGGCCACAAGATCAGAGGCGCGGACACTGCTTTTCAGCCGCTCCGCAAAGGCTTTTAGGAGCTGATCGCCATACGCGTGGCCATAGCTGTCATTTGTATTTTTGAAGGTATCCAGATCCAAAACCATCAAGGCGCCTTTTGCCTTTTTCAAATTGGAGAGCCGCTGCACGATTTCCTCATACGCGTAATTTCGGCTCAGCAGCCCAGTCAGGTCATCGCGCTGGGCTTTTAAAGTCAGCTTCACCAGAGCCGCCTGTTCTTCCTCATTATCCACAAATTTCCCAATGATCTGCGTGGGTGGGGCTTCCTCGTCCAATCCCCAAATGGGACGCGCTACCGCTTTATACCACCGCGGCCCGTCCTTGACCGTTAGGCGATATACCTGGCTGACAATGGGATTCTGCGGGGTAGCAGTTTTCAGGCGATTGTGAAAGTCACTGAAATCATCATCAGAGAATATCCGCAGCAGAGAAGGATTATTTTTCGGGTGGGGGATGCTCTCTTTTAGGCCGAGCTGGGACGCGCCCCATTCCGTAAAGATCAAGACATCGGACCCATAGTTGTATTCAAATTGGATTTCCTTTGTCATCGAGGCATAGAATTGATACTTGGTGCGTTCCTGTTCCAGCAAATCCAAGGTGCGATCCGAGACATTGTAGCTGTGGATGGCGTCATAGGCCAGCGTATGAATGGTATCTCGGGTTAATTTCCCCGCTGAGCGGACCTTCACCTCGTTCTTCAAATAGTCACCCACTTCTTTCAAGCAGTCAAGAAGCAGCGGGTTAAAAGCACCGCATTCTCCGTTTAAAATCATTTCCATGGCCTGTTCGTGGGAATATGCCGGCTTGTACACACGTTTGCTGGTCAAGGCATCGTAGACATCCGCTATGGCGACCACTTGTGCCGAGATGGGAATTTCTTCGCCTTTTAGCCCGTCCGGATACCCGCCTCCATCATATCGCTCGTGGTGCCAGCGGCAGATCTCCCTCGCCACCTGTACCAATTCTTCATCATGGTACTGGGTGAGCCCATCCAGCATAGCCGCGCCAATAGCACTGTGGGTTTTAATGCGTTCAAACTCTTCCTTGGTCAATTTTCCCGGTTTGTTTAGAATCTCTTCGGGAATTGAAATTTTGCCAATATCATGCAGGGAAGAGGCGTTGGTGATTAGGGCGATGCGTGCCGGGGTCAATTCGTACTGAGGACAGGTCCTGCGAAGCTGTTTGAACAGTATTTCCGTAATCGTGCGAATATGTAAGACATGCAGGCCGCTCTCACCGTTTCGGAATTCCACAATGTGGCTCAGAATGTCCACCATCACCATATTGCTTTTCTCTTTTTCCAGAATCTGTTCGGTAACGATGTTTTCCAAATGCTTTTGCTTTGCGTGCAGCTTGATGGTACTATCGACGCGGTGCTGTATTGCCACCTTAATAAACGGGCGGTTGATGTATTCAGAGGCGCCCAGTTGATAGGCGTGATCAATGTAGGAAGAGGAGGTCTCCGATGAGACGATGATGACAGGGATGCTGCTGATCCAGCCGTTTCGGTTCATGACTGCCAATACTTCGAATCCATCCATTTTGGGCATTACAATGTCCAGGATCACCAGGGCGATTTCAGAGTGCTGCTGGTCCAGGCAGGCTACAGCCTCTTCTCCATCGGCGGCTTCCAAAACCTCATACTCCGGGGCTAAAATATCCGCCAGCATAGCCCGGTTGATTTCCGAATCGTCCGCGATGAGGACCTTTGGATTTTTGCTCATTGTGCGTCACCTCCCGATGATGAAAGTACTTGAGAAAAGACTTCCTGCATATCCTGGTACGCTTGCTCAAATTCGGCAAGCGCCGGCCCTATCCCTGCGTTTTCTTCCCGGCCGCGCAGGGCTTCCGTAAGAGCGCTGGCCTTCTCCGCCAAAGGGTTCAGGCCCAAATTGAGCGCGACACCCTTGAGCGTATGTGCCCCCCGAAAAGCAGTATCGTAATCATGCTGTTCCAGGGCAGTACAGATGGCTGTATGGTTTGGATCCCTCAGCAGCATACCGACCAGCCGCAGAAGCATTTTTTCACCCACCCGGTAGCTCATGTCCTCATAGTTGCCGCCCAATTTTTTGTAGGCTTCCTGAATCGTCATGGCCCTGCTCCTCTCCAATTAAAACGCCTTTCATTGGCCCAGCGTATGATAATCCCATATTTCTGATGAGTATCTAATGAGTATCTAAACTTGGAACCTTATCCATATTATTATAATGCAAAGCCTTCTGTTTTGCAATAGAAAAGGGTGATTTAATAAGATAAACATGAATTTTTTTGTAAAAAGGTATTGACTTTTTGATGAAGGTTGTTCTATCGTGTCGCTGATATGTCTAAAAGAACAGGAGCCATCCAATTTCGGATAGCCCCTGCTCTTTATGGCCGCAAGATATTACACCAAAGTTGATGGAGCATACGATTAGACGGCTTGTTTCTCAATTTTACCAGCATTACGATTGGTGGGTCACATCTGCTGTATCTGGGTGAATCAAGGTGATGGGCAACTTTTTCTTTTGGGCATAGTTCACCGTCATGCCAGTACCACTTCGGATTGCACGGTCATTATCATAAACAGCCAGCATACAATCCGATTGATTCACCATATATTCGTTTCTGATGCGGAATGCCTTTTCCGACTTATGATCGGAGAGTATCACCTGTTCGTCACAAGCAAGCAGAATATCCCGCAGCCTCGTCTGCTGCTTCGCATCAAAGCGTTCCTTAAAATCTGGAAATGGAAGTGCCACACAGAGCCGGATATCTTCAAATCCTTTCTGCTTTTTCAGTTCCAGTATGATTTCTGCCGCCCAGGTATCAACCCCCATACTGCCCCCGACCCAAAAGGTCCGAACGCCCTGTTGGTAGAGATTTTTGATCTCTACGGATAGGGCTTTTTTTATTTTCACACACAATTTATAGTGCTCGTTATATTTGAACTTAAAGCGCTGCGGACGATGCCCGGTAATCGCGCAAGTGGTGTAACTCATTGAAACTCCTCCTTCCGTATGTGAATACAACCCCTTTTAAGAGTACAGAATTATTTTACCACATCCGATAAGGGGCTACAATAACATTAACGAATATAAGGTGGTGGATAAATGGAGTTAAACTATGAAGCGCTTGGAACGCGGATCAATCAAATCCGCAAGGAAAAGGGTATTACGCAAAGCCTGCTGGCAGAGCGTGTGGGGATAGAGCCTTCCAATATATCGCATATAGAACGCGCCGCCTCAAAGGTGGGGCTTAGCACATTGGTCAAAATAGCGAATGTGCTGGAGTGTTCCGTGGACGATCTGCTCTGCGACAGCATCCTGTGCGAACGGGAAGCATTTGAAAATGAACTGACAAAAATCGCAAAGGACTGCTCGCCCAAAGAGCTGAGAATGCTGACGGATTTAGCCGCGGCAATGAAAGCGTCCATGCGAAAAAGAGACTACGACAGCAGACAATAGGCGGCCGGGAAAGTGATTGCACTCCCGGCCGCTTTTGTTTTTCCCTTTACTTGCCCCGGAATGCCGACAGGGTATCCGCAATGGCCGCCATACCGTCCTCGCCCAAGATGGCTTCGGCATCTTCAAGCTGGATGTCTTCGGATTTGCGGAGCTTTTTCTTTGCTCCCTGCAACGGCGGCTGAGTCGGCTGCAATGATGCGGTCGTAAACCTCCGTTTCATGCTCCTTAAAAAACTCTGTTGTCCGGTCATGCGCTTCATTCAGATGCCGTGGAAAGAGGATGAAGTCATCGGTTAAATCGTACTTTAATCCCTCGCATAAGTTCAGATAGTCCTTATACTCAAGGAATACACGCAGGGGACTTTCATACCGCAGACCGCCGTAATTGTTCTTGATTTTCCGCAGACTCTCAAACTGCTCGCCAATATACCGCATCAACTTGCCGACGGTAAGAAACCGCAGGCAGTAGAGCAGGTCATCAGCATCAGCAAAGCCCACGTCCTCGCACCACATCAAGAATTTTTCATCCATCCGCACATTGTTTGCTTTGAGCGTCCGATACAAGGACAGCAGTTTTGCCCCTGCGTCTATCTTCTGGAGGATTGGCAGATCCTCCATCTGTACGCCCAGCACCTCCTGCAGCTTTTTCCCATCGGTGCGAATTCGCTTTCACGATACCCGTCATAGCTGTGCCAGTCTACTTTTGAGAAACGGTGTTTCCATGAAACAAATCCAGGCGTGGCTGGGACATAGCGATTATGGAACGACTGCCAATCTCTATGCTCATTTGGATTTAGAGGCATCTCTGTTAATTTCTGCGGAGAAACTCAACAATGGCTTGTTCGGCGGTGAGCAGCCGCTTTTGATGAGTGGAGGAGAGGCCGAAGGTGAAGCTTTAAACGGACAAGGAGCTGTTCAAGTATCACAGAAAAAAATAAAAGGAGAGCTGCCAGTTTGCAGCTGACAGCTCTCAATCTCGTAACAATGGGCTTGCGTCTCAAACACACCCATTGATAACTTGCTGGCGGAGAGTCAGGGATTCGAACCCTGGGTCCCTTTTGGGGACACGAAATTTCGAGTTTCGCACCTTCGACCACTCGGACAACTCTCCATTTGAAATTTTTATATCAAACCCATCCTATTTTTCTTTCCACCAAATTCCGGAGCAATCCAGAAAGATGGAAAGAAAATAGGAAAGAAATTTGAACGCAGTTAATTTTTATGAATTAGGAAAGCCAGTAACCATGCGGGTTTGAGCTTACCATAGTTCCACGGAGGCGATAAGTTTTCGAGTCAGCCCCGTTATGACCACTTCGATACGTCTCCACTCATTCAGGCGTCCATTCGGACGCGATAATTATTATACAATAAAAAGTTAGACTTGTGCAAGTCTTTTTTCTAAGGCGAAGCTTCATGACAACCGGCCATTTTCCCTCCCCTGCCGGATCAATTGCTGTAACCGCTCCTGGAACATTCGGTCCTGTTCTGGTCGCCGTTTAGAAGGACCTTTCCAGCGGCCACCCGCATTTCTGATTTGCCTGGCTTCATACCGGGACCAAAGCAGCCCATCCATATTCCCGTTATGATAGACCATACCATCCTGACTAACCGGAACCGCCCGCCGTGCCAGGCACATAGCCGCCAACCCATAATCCTGCGTAACCACAATATCCCCTTCCCGGACCGCATTCACCAAGGCAAAATCCACACTGTCCTTCCCTTTGGATACCGTAATCGTCTCTACCCATTCCAGATGAAAGACATGAGCGGTATCACAGAATAACAGACACGTTATCTGTTCCCGCCCGGCAATCTCCGCCGCCAGCCTTACCACCGGACAACCATCCGCATCAACTAAAATCCGCGCCATCAACACCTCCTTCCATCACCGGTAAACAGCAAAGCAGACGAGCCACGTTACGGTCCGTCTGCAAAAATAACGAAAAATGTCCGACAGACTCTACAGCAGCGCCTCCGCCCTCCGTTTCGGGGCCATATAATTAAAATAAACAATATAAGCAACCGCCGCTGCCAGCAGGTCGACCTGCATCAGCCGATCGATCAGCCCCTCTATTTTATCGGTCGCCACATCGGGTTGCTGCTGAACCGAACCATTAGAATACAGAACATCGTTACCGCTCTTCACCGTTGACAAACGAATCGACCAGAGTTCTGTGGTACCGCTCCAGGGATCGTACAGCCCCTCCTGCGTAATGGTAAACGTAATGGTGGTCTCGCCGTTTGCGACAGCTTGAAACATACGGTATTCCTCTCCTGACAGGGTACCGCGCGAAATCTCACTGACACTTTGCAAATTGCGAATGTTGCACTGGCGGAAGGCATCCACAACTTCGGATGTCAGGTGATAGGCGTAACCCTCTCTGTACAGCACCTCTTCCAGATTGTCATATGGAGATTTCTCTCCAACTCCAGCAAATCCCGTTTCTTCCTGCAGGCTGTTTGCCACCAGATTTACGCAAGCGAGCCCTCCATATATCAGAAAAGAAAACAGTAGAATAATATAGAAACCAATCCACTTCCGAAAATGCCCCTTCTTCATATTGCACCGTTCCTCCCCCATCCCGGCACGGATCGAAAAATCCGTGCCGCACAGCAATCCATTACCTCCACAATCCGCCGAACAATCTAGCCGTTATTGTAGCATAACCAAACCGGAAATGCAACTCCGCCCGCTGTCAGCTTACCGATTGGCTCGGTATGCGTCCTTCCATTTCAGCTTTTTCCCGTAATGCAAAATGGAGTTGTTGTATATTTTGATGGAGATCATGGCGACGACAAGAATCGCCGCAACCAACAACAGCAGTGAAATCGCTGCCTCCCCAGGCGTAACCGTATCGTTCAACAAACGGAACGGCATGATAAAGGGAGAAGAAAAAGGCAGATACGTAACGACCCGTTTCAAGCCTTCACTGTTCATAAAAATCACCGCATAGGCGCAATAAAAGGACACCAAAGACAAGAGAACAACCGGCATCAGGGCGGAATTTACGTCTTCGATCCGGCTGACGGACGCGCCGCACACTGCATTCAGCACGGCGTATAGCGCGTATCCCAGTAAAAAGTACAGCAAAATCAGCAGCGCGGAAGAAACCGTAAAGGAAGACAATGCCAACGGCATCCCCATGATGGTGAACTCATCCGGCACCATAAAATGATAGCACAACGAACCGACTAGCAGAAAAGACGATAGCTGAATCAGACCCACGGCACCCATACCCAAACACTTCCCAATCAGGATATTCCTGGGTTTCGTAGCAACCACCAGCGTCTCCATGACACGGGATGTCTTCTCCGTAGCGATGGAGTTTGCCACGCCGATACCGTAAAAATAAACGGTAAAGAAAACCAGCATGGTCAGCAGGATACCAACCACGTATCCGGACAAATCCATTTTACCAGCAAACTCCATAGTTAGAGGCAGATCCGATAAAATGGTCTCCGCCAAAGCCGGGTCCACCCCTTCCTCCTGAAGAAGATACGATAGGTAGACAGACTTCAACGTGCTTTTTACGGTATCCGCACTGATGCCGCTCATGAAATCCGCGGTAAAAACCGTGATGAGAGGAACGCCGTCCTGTCCCGTAAGAAGCACAATGGAGCGCTCTTTATTTTCCTGAACTTCCGCCTTATATTGTTCCAAGTTCTCCAGAGAGCCCTCTACAAAACGAGTATCGGTAATTGCCTGCCGGAGGGCCTCCGCTCCGCCCGGAATCAAGGCTGCCTCGTCGATGACGTAACAAAGTTTCGATCGCTCCGTATCATCCGGAACAACAGGCTGGGAATCCGCGTCTTGTTCCCCTCTCAGCATCGGAATGGAACAAGCAACGACAATTGCAGCCAGCACAATAATCGTAGAAATCAAAAAGGATTTCTTCCGGATGGCATCCCGGAGAGTAAAATAAAATACATTCCAGATATCTCTCATGCGTTGGCACCTACCTTTTCCAGGAATATTTCGTGGAGAGAAGGCTCCCGGATTTCATACTTGGTGGGATAAATGCCGTTCTCCAGCAGCTTCGCCAAGAATTGCTGCGCCATTTCATCACTTGCAATTTTGTATTCGCTCTCGTTGGCGCGCTTTTCCACCAAGCGCAGTCCTAAAGAAACAGCCAGTCCGTCCACCGGGCCATCTGCCGAAACAAGCAGGTTGGTGTGGCCGTAACCTGCCTTGATGCTGCGCAGATTGCCCGACAACACGGTCTGTCCCTTACTCAAAATCACCAGTTCCTTACAATATTCTTCTACCGTGGCCATCTGATGACTGGACATCACGATATATTTGCCTGCGTCACGCAATTCCTGAATGATACTGCGAAACAAATCCGTATTGACCGGATCCAGTCCAGAAAACGGCTCATCCAGGAAGATCAGATCCGGATCGTGAAGCAAAGTAGTGATTAGCTGTATTTTCTGCTGATTTCCTTTCGACAGTTTGTCGGCCGTCATATCACGGTACTCTTCCGTTCCGGTCCGTTTCAGCCAAAACAAAGCCGCTTCCTCCGCCGCGTGTTTCGTCATACCCTGCAGACGGCCAAAATAAATCAGCTGTTCCAGAACTTTAGTTTTCATATAGATACCGCGTTCTTCCGGCATATAGCCAAACCGAACGTTATCTCGCCGAACAGGCCCGTCATTCCAGGTCACGGTTCCCTCATCCGGCTGCAGAATCCCCAGTATCATTCGTATCGTGGTCGTCTTTCCCGCACCGTTGGTCCCAATCAGACCAAATACGCAGGGTTCCTTCACGGCAAAGCTCAGACGATCAACCGCACGTTTTCCGCCGAAGCTTTTGCTGATGTCATTTACTTGTAACCCCATTCATCCGCCTCCTATGCCCTTGATTTGCAAACCGAGGGGATACAAGCAGCGTACCCCCTCGGTTTCCTATTATAGCCAGTTTGTCAGCAAATCACAATAATAATATATTAGGAACGGCGGAACGGGCTATCAATCCTGCTTAATTAGATCTACCATGCCGAAGCCGGAAGAATGGCGCGACCCCAACCCGGCCGCGTAAAAATATTGAAGAAGTCCGCTGGGGGCCTGCAACCGGAACATGCCTACCGTCAAGTCCACGTAAACATCATAATGTTTCGCCAGAACCTTTCTACACTGCATGGGAGTGAAACAAATCTGGGACGGCTCCACGGAAAACCCGGCTGCTGCCGCCTGTTCCCGCAGAACCCGATTCAATTTCTCCGGGAACTCTACGTCGTAAAACACATAATATCTGTCTTTGTTGCTTTCTCGGTCATGATCCCGGACCACCAAACCACTTCCCAGAGTCGTCTTAAAAATCACTTGAGAACTGGTGATCAGCCGTTCCTCTTTTTGCGTCACGTCCAAAAGAACCATCGCATTTCCATCCGGCAGAGGAAACCTTCTGTTCTTTTGTTTGGCAAACGCATAATAAAAAATGAGTCCCGTTTTCTTGGCATCGTCGGCGGAGAACAAAATACGGATCCGCGTACCTTTCAATAAAATAATATCCTTCTGGTAGCTCGGTTGGGGCAGGATCACACTGAAACAATAATCTTTTGTCTTCGCTCCCTGAAAATAGAGATCATAGAATTGTCCCTTGTTGCATTTCGCCAAGGCATTCTTTAAAAAGGACACGATTACTCTGCGAAAATCCACAGGAAAAACGTTTTGTTCCAGCTCCAATTCCAATTCCATTCTCATCTACTGTTCCCTCCTGCCAAGTGTAATGATTTTTACCGCTTCTTTTCCGCCGCCGGACCCGCAGCTACTCAAATCGTTTCCCAATAAACCATCTCATATCCCAAAACAGGCATCCTCTTAAAATTAATATAACAGGGTATAGCACCCCTCCGCATTAGCGATGCAAGAAATCGTTCCAAATTTAACTTTCCAAAAACATAGGCCACAAAAATTGTTCATTTATTTTTATATTATACATTCTGCCCATCGAAATGTCAACACATCTTTGTATAATTCTCGAAAATATTATGTGATAAAACAAGTCTGTATTCCATTAAGCAAATTACTTTATTGATATATTTTCAATTAGCCGAACTTGTTTCACATAACATTTTTACAAACTAGGATAATTCTGGAAATTCATCAAATAACAGAGAATAAGAAGAATCCTCTTATTTGACGGATCCGGTGAAATACGATACAATGCAATTAGTATTCTCTTCGGATCGGAGAGAAGGACAAGAAGAGGAAACAGAAAGAGTGACCGTCAAATGAAACCGTTGGAAGTAGTGGCAGGGATCCTATTGTTCGACCATAAAATACTTTGTATGCAGCGAGGGCAAGGACGATATGCCTACCTTTCCTATCACTATGAATTTCCCGGCGGTAAAGTGGAGCCCGGAGAACGCTTATCGGACGCACTGCGCCGGGAGCTGCGGGAGGAACTGTCGATCCACGTGCCCGTGCGGGACACGGATTTTTTTCTTACCGTCCATCACACTTATCCGGACTTTTCCATTGTCCTGCATAGCTTCCTATGTCCCGTCCCCAGCCCGGATTTCGTCCTCTGTGAACACGTGGCATATCAATGGCTGGCGCCGGAAGATATGGCACGCCTTCCCTGGGCTGCCGCAGATTATCCGATCCTGGAACAGCTTCAGAAAAAAACGTTTTAAACTCTGTTAGGAAAAAAACAGGTGAAAATTACTGTATCGATTCAGCGAATGAGTTCCGCCCCGGATAAACCGCCAGGTTTCTTCGTATTCTCCTGTGACGGCAAACTCGTGGGAACGAATAAAGGATAAAAACGTTCTGGGACAATCGTAAAAACGATCGGTAAATTCCTGCGCATACCGTACTTTCTCCCGGCTGGTCATGGACCGACGCTCATTGTGCAGAACATGCTCCAGGTTGCAGGAAAAAAAGTAGATGGCATATGGGACAGAGCCAATAGCGGATAACGAGGATAGATGGTTGAGCACTTTTCGCTTATGACGATTTCTGGCCAGGATGCTTTCCGGGCTAGAAGTTTCAATCCGATCCGAAAAATACCGGATACGATCCATCGTACCCAAACAAACACATTCGTCCGGAACAAATGCGCCATCCATGTCCACCAAGTGAACAATCTGCTTCAAATCCGACAAACGGTAACGGTAACGATCCAAGAATTGCCGAACCTGTCCCATTACCTGCGGCGCCGGATTCTCTGGCGGAGTTCGTTGGTTGGCGGTAATGTCGCCATGAATCACATGAAACTGGACTTCGTCATCCTGCAGCAGCTTGGAAAGAATCAGTGCCAGGGATTCCTGATCCGTGACACCTTCTACTAAAAATAAAACGACCTTCTTTTCAATCCTCTTCATGCTCCAGGTCCCTTCCTGCGATCCGGAACGCCCGGCTGATTTCAAATCGATTGGTGGGTTCGTAAATGCATTCCTTTTGCCCGCCCAGATGAATGCCTCGCAGATAGGAATCCCGCAAATTCCGGCTTGTCCGGTTGGGGGACAAACGGATATATCGATTCTGCGGATTGGTTGTGGTAAAGACCAGCGCCATAGGATCCAGCATTTCCAGAGGGCGCAAATTGTGCGAGGTAAAAAACAGCTGTCCCTTGCCGCTTTGCTCCAGAATGGACAACAGTTCCCCAAGCAGGTATTCGTACACCCCGGCATCCAGTTCATCCACAACCAAGCAAACGGACCGTTTGTTGTACATGGCAATCAAAATATTCAAGACCGAGAGAATCTTTTTGATCCCTTCCGATTCGTATTTCAAAGGAATTTTTGTCTCTCCCCGTGAAGAAACCAATTCCAGCTTGATCCCCTCTTCCCCGCTGGGAAGAAGCTGCGGTCCGTAATTCACCAATTCCACGGTTAATCCCGGAACCACAGCGCAGAGAACCCGGTTCATTCCTGCAAGCATCTGAGACAGCACGGAACAATCCTGCTTTTTCAGCACCGCCGGAGCGGAAAGATCAATTAGCATATCGCCATGCGTCTGCTCTTCCTCGGGGGAAATCATAGGAAGCAAAAAGCGGATCCGATTAGTCGAAAGCGGATCGTTTTTGATGACAAAAAAATGATGACACGCAAAGCCATGGAGCGCGTCGAGAACCAATCTGCAAGAATCATCCCGAAAACTCTCCCGCAATACCGACAGACCCTCCTGGCAGAAAACAAAGGATGTCCGCTCCTTCTCCGAAAGAATTTTAGCCACCCGCAGCCGGACGCTATGGTCTTTACCGCTTCGGACCGCTTCATTCCATTTTGACTTGGGCAAAAACAGCACGTCTTCCCGATCCCGGGAAAAATCCAGAAAACACACCTTATTTTGCCGGCTTTGCTTGGAGCAATCCGTATAGCTTAGCCGCTCCCGGGATAAGGCAAACTTCCCATCCGGCTTCTGCAATATTGTAAAACGGTAGTCCGCCAACAGCCTTGTTTCGCCCTGTTCCACGGAAAAAGAAAATTGCAGCGTCGCCTCGCTGGCCTGTTTGAAAATGTAGTCGGCGGCATCCTCCCGCAGAGAATTCCCTTGCAGGAGTCGCTGCAAAAACAGCAAAGCGTCGATCAGCGCCGTTTTTCCGGATCCATTTTGGCCGTATATTCCTACAATTTC
>PPYF01267444.1_pt1 | contig 29171 bp, 22 predicted proteins | sample 1559871 | NCBI WGS metagenome assembly PPYF01 (sample SAMN08240021, study PRJNA423297) | Human gut metagenome, whole genome shotgun sequencing project.
ATTAAGGACTCTAAGCTTTAAAGGGGGGAGGCGGACAAACTAGATGAGCAGAATTTTAAAGGTTTAGGACAAACCTGAATAGCAAAAATCAGTCATTTTAAGTGAGCACTGACATGAGCTCTGACGTTTTTTTTAAAAAAGTGATCGTTGTGGCTTATAAAAAAAATCCCCGCCCTTGCGGGGATTCTTGTTATTAGCAAATTATCTCAGCTTCTGTGCCAGATCATAGGTTGATCTCATGAACTGATGCTTGTGCTTGGTTATGCACTCGACAATGTCCTCGTTCACAAGCTCTCCGTTTTGAACACCCACGCAACGTCCGGAGAGTCCCTTTTTCAGCAACTCCACGGCATAAGCTCCCATACGGGAGGCGAGCACGCGATCATAGGGAGAAGGGGAGCCTCCGCGCTGGATGTGGCCCAAAACCGTAGCACGGGTCTCAAGACCGATCAGCGCTTCAAGCTCCTTGGCCATCTGATAAACGTCGGTCTGGTTTTCGCAAACCACCAAAATGGCGTGACGTTTGCCGGCATCGATACCTGCCTTGATGGAGGCATAAACATCCTTCTTATTCCAAGGGATCTCTGGAACGAGAACAGCCTCCACGCCGCAGGCTACGGCCGCACATACAGCCAAATCGCCGCAGTGATGTCCCATAACCTCGCATACGCTGATACGTTTGTGCGAGGAGCAGGTGTCGCGCAACTTGTCGATGCAGGAAACGGCCGTATTCAGGGCTGTATCAAAGCCGATGGTGGCGTCGGTACCGGCAATATCGTTGTCAATGGTGCCGGGAAGGCCTATGGTGGGAAATCCCATCTCGGAGATGAATTTTGCACCCATATAGGAGCCGTCGCCGCCTATAACCACGAGAGCGTCCAAGCCGACCTTCTTCATCACGGCCACGCTTTCCTCACGTACCTTAGGCTGCTTGAATTCGGGGAAACGGGCTGTGCCTAAAAAGGTTCCGCCGCGGTTTAGGAGATCGGATACGCTGTGACGACCGAGCTGAATGATGTTATTGCTGTGAAGCCCCATATATCCGTCGCGAATACCGAACATCTGATATCCGTAATCAAGACCGGTACGAACGATGGCGCGAATGGCGGCATTCATGCCAGGTGAGTCACCGCCCGAGGTCAGAATGCCGATTTTTTTTATAGAAGCCATAATTTAAGCTGTCCTTTAATTCGACCTTACGAAAATTACTTGCTGATATTAGCGGCAGTTTCGATGATGGAGGTAAAATCGGCAACCTTAAGTGAGGCACCGCCGATGAGGCCGCCGTCGATATCGGGCTGAGAGAAGAGCTCGGGGGCGGTCTTGGCATTGCAGGATCCGCCGTAGAGGATCTGAACCTTCTGGGCAACCTCGGCGTCAAAGCTCTCAAGGTAATCACGGATCTGCTTATGTACGTTCTCGGCGATCTCTGGAGTTGCAGTCTTGCCGGTGCCGATGGCCCAAATGGGTTCGTAGGCGATGACGGCGTTTTCAAAGGCCTTGATGCCGCAGAGATCGATTACGGCCTTAAGCTCGGCCTTGCATACGTCCATGGTCTTGCCGGCGTCGAATTCGGCTTCGGATTCACCTATGCATAAAACGGGGATCAAGCCGTTGTCCTGAGCACTCTTGAATTTCTCAGCGACGTACTCGTTGGATTCGTGATGATAGCCGCGACGCTCGGAGTGACCGACGATGGCATATTTAGATCCGAATTCCTTGATCATAACGGGTGAGTTTTCACCGGTGAAGGCGCCCTTGGTATGAATGTCGCAGTCCTCAGAGCCCCAGCTGAGCTTGGAGCCTGCGGCAAGGGCCTCGACGGAGCCTATAAAGATTGCAGGAGCACAAATGGCAACCTCGGTCTTGTCGCCGGCCTTGTCGGCAGCGGCGGCAAAGGCGGTGATTAACTCTTTGACGCTGTCTTTAGTACCGTTGAGTTTCCAATTACCCATCACAAGAAGTTTTCTCATTTTTTTCTCCGGCATCTTCGTTACAGTCAATGCCGCTCCATAGTCTCATATCAAATAAAGCTCGTGCGTGAGCGCCATTAATGATATAAAGGCACACGCTCGGCCATTATTCTACTATACAAATCACAAAAATTTTCATTTATGAAAACGTTTTCATTCTAATCGCAAGGCTCAAAATATTGCGATTTTTCCTTATTAAAGATGCAATAACCATACTAAGCGTCCTTAAAATAAAACATTATTTTTTTTTTAGCTCGTGTTAATAAAGGGTGCAACTTTGAAAATTTTTTTCTTTAACGTAGCAAAGGCTATTCTTACGTTTTATGTGACTTTCGCGTATGCGCCCCGATCCCTTTAAAAAAAATTTTATGGTGCAATGTGGGCTTAAGGTATAGAGATTAAATAAAAATTACTTAATAAACAAATAGATATTAAATTCATCCCTCTACATAAAATAGTATTTTTTATTTTTTCAGCTAAATTTGCTTATTCACGAACTATCTTAAATTGACAAAGCGCGCAAGCCTTTGGAAAATAAACAATTCAAACAGTCATAATTGTGTTTATATGCCGTCAAAGCGGCACAGTGCCGTAAGATCAGGCACATTTTTCACATTCTTTTCGGAGGAACCTCATGCGCGTGCTTAAATTCGGCGGCACCTCGGTGGCCAATGCCGGACGTTTTATCAATGTGGCCGACATTGCAGCACAGGAGTCTGCAGACGATCGCGTAAGTCTCGTATTGTCAGCCCCGGCTAAGATCACCAATCTTTTGGTGGCATTGGTGCAGGCCGGAATGAGCGGCAGTGACGGTAAGGACATTCAAAATCAAATACGCAAGATCATAGAGCCTATTTACGAGACCCTCTCCGAGAAGTATCCAAGCTTTGATAAGGCGACGGTTCAAGCCGAGTTTGAGGAGACCATGAATTTGATCTCCCGTCGTATTCAGGGGGCGGCCATGCTCGGGGAGTGCCCCGAGCGTGTGCAGGCCTTCATCGAAAGCCGCGGAGAGACCTTCTCCATTGCCATCATGCGTGAGCTCCTGAAGGCACGCGGCTTTAGCGTACGAGTAATTGATCCTGCCGCGGTGCTCATAACCGAGGGCGACATTATGGAATCCTCAGTTGATCTTGAGGCCTCCAAAAAGGCTTATGCCGCCATTCCCGATGAGGATCCCAAGGCCATAACGCTGATGTGCGGCTTTTCAGGTGCCGATCGCGAGGGGCGCCTTGTGTTGCTCGGCAGAAACGGCTCGGACTATTCGGCAGCCTGTCTTGCCAATATATGTAAGGCCGCTGCCTGCGAGATTTGGACCGATGTTGACGGCGTTTACAGCTGTGATCCCCGTGCCGTTCCCGATGCGCTGTTTTTAAAACGCGTATCCTATAAGGAGGCCATGGAGCTTTCCTACTTCGGAGCCAAGGTGCTGCATCCGCGTACCATCGCACCTCTTATGCTCGGTGATATTCCCTGTTTAATCAAAAATACCAACAACCCCAACGGCGACGGAACTCTGATCTCCTCAAAATCCGATCCCGAGGTACCCATCAAGGGAATTTCCGATCTAAAAAATATCTCGCTCATAAATATTTCAGGCCCCGGCATGAAGGGCATGGTGGGTATGGCCGGTCGTCTCTTCACCGCTGTCTCCAGGGCAGGCATTTCCATTGTGCTCATAACCCAGTCCTCATCCGAGTACTCAATTTCATTCTGTATCCCGTCCTCGGATCTCAAGCTTGCGCAACACACCATCGAGGATGAGTTCTCCTTGGAATTAAAGGATGGATTGCTCGATCCCATCGAGGTTACGGACGGTCTGGCCATTATTTCGGTGGTGGGCGACGGCATGCGCACGCTTACGGGAACATCGGGACGCTTCTTCAGAGCCTTGGCTGAGGCCAATATCAACATAACGGCGATAGCTCAGGGCTCCTCCGAGCGCTCCATTTCTGCCGTAATAGCAGGGGATAAGGTGGCCGAGGCCATTCGCATCTGCCATATGTCCTTCTTCTCAAGCCGTCAGCTCCTCGATCTCATTATCGTGGGCGTAGGCGGTGTGGGCGGCGAACTCATCTCCCAGATCAAAAAGATGCACCCCTCCTTGCTCGAGCATCAGGGCGTGGATATACGCGTGGTCGGAATTGCCAATTCCCGCCATTTCTTAACCGATGCTGCTGGCATTGATTTGGAAAGCTATCATGATCGTCTGCACAGTCAGGATCTGCCTCCGTTCTCGCTGGAGCGGGCCGCCAAGCTTACTCATGACAGTCACCTTGTAAATCCCATTTTGGTGGATTGCACCTCGGATGATCGTCTGGCTCTTACATATTGCGATCTGATGAAGGCCGGCATGCACGTGGTTACCCCCTCGAAGAAGGCTAATACCGGATCCTATGCCTACTATCAGAAGCTGCGTCATACCGCCCGCCGCTATCATCGTAAATTTATGTACGAGGCTAACGTCGGCGCTGGCTTACCCGTGATCTCCACCCTACAGAACGAGCAGTCGGCAGGAGACAGGTTGATAGAGTTTTCAGGCATCATGTCGGGAACCCTGTCTTATATTTTCGGCTTGGTAGAGGACGGAGCCACCTTGTCCGAGGCTACGGCCAAGGCCTATGAGCTAGGCTATACCGAGCCCAATCCCGCCGATGACCTAGAGGGTACGGACGTAGCGCGCAAATTGTTGATTTTGGCCCGTGAGTGCGGCATGCGTCTTGAATTATCCGACGTCAAGGTGGAATGCGCTGTAGATAAGAAGTATTTACAGGGCTCGGATGCCGATGAGGTACTTGAGGGCTTAAAGAGAGCCGATCGCGAGTTTTCCGAGAAGGTGCAAAAGGCTAAAGCTCAGGGCAAGGTGCTGCGCTATATAGCCTCCATCAAGAACGGTGTATGCCGTTGCGGCGTAACGGCCGTGGGTCCCTCCGATCCGCTCTTTAAGGTTCGCGGCGGCGAGAATGCGCTGGCCTTTACCACCGCCTACTATCAGCCCATTCCGCTCGTGGTCAGAGGCTACGGTGCCGGTAAGGAGGTCACGGCCGCAGGCGTGCTCTCGGATATTTTGAGATTGCAGAATTGGACTCGTGAAGGCTAAGACGGGTTCGGAGGAAAAAATGACGACTAGATTTCGTGCCTACGCTCCGGCTTCGGCGGCCAATCTTTCGGTGGGCTTTGACCTTTTGGGAGCGGCCTTAAAGCCCATAGACGGCAGTGTTTTGGGTGATGAGATTTATATTGAAAAGGGCAGTGAGGGCTGTCCCTTCAATTTAAAGCTGGAGGGACGCTTTGCGCATAAGCTACCTGACGATCCCAAGAAAAATATAGTTTACGATGCCTATCTTTTGTATAAGGAGGAGGCTCGTAAAAAGGGCTTTGAGGCCTGTGACGTAAGCATGGTTTTGCGCAAGAATCTGCCGGTATGCTCAGGACTTGGATCCTCGGCCTCTTCGGTGGTTTGTGCCGTGGTGGCCCTTGATGCCGTGAACGGATCTAAATTTTCCGATCAGGAGCTCATCAGGATGATGGGGGCCTTGGAGGGTAAGATCTCCGGATCCGTGCACTATGACAATGCCGCTCCCTGCTTCTTCGGGGGATTGCAGCTCATAGTGGGCGAGGGCGGGATCATATCGAGGACGCTTAAGGATTTTGATGATTGGTATTTCGTATCCTGTTTCCCCGGGATCAAGGTGTCCACCAATGCCGCACGTAAGATCCTGCCTGAGAAATATGAGCGTCGCGACTGCATTACCTATGCTCGTCGTCTTGCGGCCTTTACCGATGCCTGCCATCGCGGTGATGCCCGTATCGCAGCTATGTGTCTAAAGGACGTGATCGCCGAGCCCTATCGCGAGAGCTTAATTCCGGGCTTAAAAGAAGCCCGCGCCTTCGGAGAGGAGCACGGAGCCTTGGCCACGGGAATTTCAGGATCGGGCTCTTCCGTGTTCTCGGTTTATGACGATCTGGAAAAAGCCGCCCAAATGAAGGAATATCTCGAGCGCAATTTCATCGCCAATGAGGACGGCTTCTGTCATATTTGTAAAATCGATCGCCGCGGTGCTTATGCCGAAAGAGTGGAGAACTAATCATGCAACTTTATAATTTAAAAGATCACAATGAGGCCGTAAGCTTCTCCGAGGCTGTGGTTTTAGGTATAGGAAGCGGACAGGGGCTTTTCTTCCCCGATCATATCGAGCCTTTTTCACAGCAAGAGATTGAGTCATTGCTTGCCATGCCGCTTGTTCCCCGTTCGCAAAGGATCCTGCGTCACCTCATAGGTGACGAGCTGCCCGAGCTTGAGGACATAGTTGCTGATGCCTTCAATTTTAAGGCTCCCTTAAAGGAGGTCGGAGGCAATAAATATTGTCTCGAGCTTTTCCACGGACCTACCTTGGCCTTTAAGGATTTCGGTGCACGCTTCCTAGCTCGTGTTTTATCCAAGGTGCGCGGCGATAAGCATCTCACCATTCTCACCGCCACCTCCGGCGATACCGGTGCGGCCGTAGCCGATGCCTTTTACGGACAGAAGGGCATAGATGTGGTCGTGCTTTATCCTGACGGCAAGATCTCTCCTCTGCAGGAAAAGCTCATCGCTACATTGGGTGGTAATATTCGTGCCGTGCGCATAGAGGGAATTTTCGATCAATGTCAGGATCTGGTAAAGACCGCCTTTGATGATGCTGATTTTAAAAGCCGCATAGGCCTTAACTCAGCCAATTCCATCAACATAGCCCGTCTTTTGGCTCAGGTCACCTATTATTTTGAGGCCGTAGCCAGTCTGCCTGAGGACAAGCGCGCGCAGGTAGTATTTTCTGTTCCCTGCGGTAATTTCGGCGATATTACCGCAGGTCTCATTGCCAAGGCCTTGGGCTTGAAGTCTCGTTTCGTGATCGCCTGCAATGCCAACGATACCGTGCCGCGTTATTTAAGCAGCGGAACCTGGGATCCTCACGCCACCGTGGCTACGTTATCAAACGCCATGGATATTTCCCGTCCCAATAATTGGCCACGCGTTGAGGCACTGGTCAAAATGCAGGGCTGGTCGCTTAAGGACTTTGACTTCGGAAGTCTAAGCGATGAGGAAACTAAGAAGGCTATGCGTAATATTTATAAGAACTACGGCTATGTGGCCGAGCCGCATGCGGCAATTGCCTGTCAATGTCTTGAGGACAATATGAAGGACGGAGAGGTCGGGATCTTCCTCGGTACCGCCCATCCGGCAAAGTTCAAGGCTGCGGTCGATGAGATTTTAGGGATAGATCTTGCCTTGCCCGAGGCTCTGGCTCAAAAGGCGCAGCTTGAAAGCAAAAGCGTACTTATGCAGCCTGAATACGGAACCCTCAAAAACTACATACTTAAGGAATTAGGCTTGTAATTTGTAAGGCCTACGCCCTGTGGTCTTAAATTTGACTTGATATTTGAAAAATGTAGCTTGCTAACGGCTACATTTTTTTTTACGTAAAGCCGGCAAATGCTATACTTTACATGTTTTTAAACAAAGGGCGCGGCTCGTCCGGATGGCCTGCAATGTGAGTTACAAAGAGCTTACTGCGGGAACCGCCTGAGATCACATTCGATCGTTAGGGATCCCACGTAGGTATGCGGGGGAGGATGTCAAGTAAGCGGCTCAATCCTCATGGTATTTAAAAAAATGATGAGGGCCGATAAGTTAGACAATGCATAAGGAATTTATGTTTTAGCGCTTCGAGGAAAAGGGCTTTTGTTAGCTAATCAAGCCTTCTTCTCAGACTAAGCGTTGCTTTGTCGAGACTTTCTTTGCAATAAACGATATCAATAACAAGGGATCTCCCGATGCTTGAATCGATTTTTTTTATTTTAGTGATCATGCTGTTGTTGCTGTCCACACTCGATCTTTTTGTGGGTGTGAGCAATGATGCGGCCAACTTTTTAAATTCTGCCGTGGGTACGCGTATCGCTCCAATGGCGGTGATCATAGCCGTGGCCTCTTGCGGCGTGCTCATAGGAGCTACCTCGTCCTCGGGCATGATGGAAATTGCACGAAAGGGTATGTTCCATCCCGAGATGTTTACCTATAAAGAGATCATGATCATTTTTGCATCGGTCATGATCAGCGATGTTCTGCTTTTAAACGCCTTCAATTCTCTGGGACTTCCCACCTCGACCACCGTATCCATTATCTTTGAGCTGCTGGGAGCGGCGGTGTTGGCCTCCGTCTTCAAGGTCTACGGTGATCACGGAAGCTTGGCCGGACTTATGGATTACATCAAGCTCGATAAGACGGCGGCCATAGTAACGGGTATTTTGCTATCGGTGATCATAGCTTTTTTTGCCGGCATGGTGATCCAATTTATAGCCCGCATATTTTTTACCTTCCGCTTTGAGCATACGGTTAAATATTTAGGCGGTCTCTTTACCGGCGTTTCCCTAAGCGCCATCGGTTATTTCCTGCTGGTTAAGGGGGCGCACGGGGCCTCCTTTATGAAGCCTGAATATCTTGAGTGGATGGATCTCCATTTAAATCTCATCATGTGGGGCATGTTCGCCGTATTCTTTGTGATCGGTCAGTTAATAGCGCTTGCAGGACGTAATATTTTCAAATTCATCGTGTTAAGCGGGACCTTCGCGCTGGCCTTTTCATTTGCCGGAAACGATCTCGTAAACTTCGTGGGCGTACCTCTGGCCGCGCTTGACAGCTTCGAGCTGTGGACGGCCTCGGGCACGGAGGTCGATAAATACATGATGGGCGGACTTAATATTGCAAGCCGTACTGATACCATATGGCTCTTTGCTGCAGGCGTAGTCATGAGCATTACGCTTTTTGTGTCGAAGAAGGCCCGTCATGTGGTGCAGACCACGGTGAATCTGTCCTCAAGCGCCTCGGGTGAGCACGAGCAGTTCGGCGCCTCCACCATGGGACGCATCATTACCCGCATAGGACTCATGGTTTCACGTGCCGTGTATCGCTCCATTCCTAAGCCGGTGCTGGCATTCATAGCCCGTCGCTATCGTCGGGCCGTGGTTAAAAAGGGTTCGTTGCCCATGCCCTTTGATTATGTTCGCGCCTCCATCAATTTGGTTGTTGCCTCTGCTCTTATCTCCGTTGCAACCTCATTGAAGTTGCCGCTTTCCACCACCTATGTTACCTTCATGGTAGCCATGGGCTCCTCCTTTGCCGACGGTGCATGGGATCGTGAAAGCGCCGTCTTCCGTATTTCGGGCGTGATCACCGTGGTTGCCGGTTGGTTTTTAACCGGCTTTTGTGCCTTCACCTGCGCATCGATCATCTGCAGTATCAATTTCCTAAGCGGCGGCGTCAGCATTTTCGTGCTCATCCCGCTCGTATTCGTGATCATCATCTATACCAACTTTATCAAGAAGAGCCGTCATGATGAGGCGACCTCAATCTTAAAATCGCGCAATGACGAGGGCATTTTACAGGCAGTATGTCGTGCCGTGCCCCAGTATTTTGACAGGGAGCTTGAGACCATACGTCGCACTATGGAGGCCTTCTTCGATGATAATGAATTGGCCCTGCGTCGTGTACGTAACAAGGCCTCCAATATTGAGGAGGCCATTTCTGAAAATCGCGGCGCTTATTATTCTTTGGCACAGTCAAGCTACGGGGCATCCTTGGGACTGACCAAGTCCGTTGCTGATAAGAGTACCGTGGATGCCAAGTTCTTCTTCTATTTGGTATTTTCAAATTTGCGTGAGGCTGCAAAATCTGTGCATTATGCGACCGATCAGGCCTTGATCCATGTTGCCAACCGTCACACCATTTTCGGCGGTGACATGAAGGCATCCTTGGGAGAATTGCTAAATCGTCTGGACAGGATCTCTGCCGACGTGCATGCCATCGGAGCCGATCCCTCGGCGGCTAATGTGGAAAGCATGGCCAAGCATGCCAAGAAATTAAATCGCGACATAGACAGATGCCAGATGGCATTGGTAACCATCATAGGACGCGAGCGAGTTTCCATGCACTCCTCGGAAATGTATTTAACTTTCCTGCAGCAGCTGCGTGATTTCGTATCCCGCTACACTGCCGTCGGTATGCAGGAGCGTGCTTTGGCTGAGCTGGTGGCGGGCAATTGCGTGATGACCCCCGTAGATGCACCGCAGTTTGAGCAGGGCGCGTTACCTGAGGACGATTATGATGAGGATGAGGAGACTGCAAGCGGGGCACCTGCGCCCTCAAAGGCAGGGGATGTAATGTTGTCAGTGCGCGAGAGCAAAGAGGCGGAGCTTACACCCGTGAAGCTGCCTAAGCCTCCTGCAGACTGAGATCTCACCCCTCCTCGGTAAAACATTAAGTCCCCTCTGCTTAAAAAAGAGGGGATTTTCTTTTGAGCGCTTACTAAAGAGTCAAAAACGAGGAGGGGGCAAGAAGAGGTATGGAGTATTTGAGACTTAAAAGCAGGCTTTGTCCTGGTTGCTTGTAAGACTGCTACTTGAGCCCGTTTTTGGTATCCCCTTTAAAGAGCGCAGACAGCTCCTGTTGCTCTTCCTTTGTGACACTTTCTCCTGCTAGAAACTCGACCTTAAATTCCTTAAAGACGGGTTCTATCTTGCCGTTTTCAAGCTGCCCTAGGATCTCCTTTACGGCCGCAGATGCGATCTCAAAGCGCGGGGTTTTGATGGAGCACAATTTGGGGACCGAGGCATCGCAAAAGCGCAGACCGTTGCATCCTATGACCGAGATCTGCTCGGGAACACGAATATTAAGCGCCTGACAGGCAATGAGGGCCCCCACGGCGACGTCGTCGTTAGTGCATAGCACTGCATCCACCTCGGGATGCTCGCGGAGCACGTCGATCATCATGTCGCGTCCGAGGGTAAAGTTCGAGCGATTGGCGGTAGCAAACGAAAGATCGTCAAGCCCCGCTTCTTTGACGGCTCTTAAATAGCCGTCGCGACGTTTCTTGGTACGCGGATCCATACGTACGCCGAAGTAAGCCGGGTGCTTACGTCCGCAACGTATTAGGGCCCCGGTGGTTTCATAGAATATGCTTTCGTAGTCGATGGCAAAGTTGATCCCCAGCTGATCCTCCGACAGGGATAAAAGCTCGGCCACGGGCAGACCGCATTTTTTAAGACGTTTGCGTGTCAGCTCGGTGTGTACGCTGTCGCATAAAATTATGGAATCAACCTGATATGAAAGCAGGGATGCCACCTGATGCTCCTCAAGATCTGGATTGTATGAGGAATGGGTGAGCAACACGCTGTAGCCTGACTTGAGGGTTTCCTCATCCACGGCATCGATGATGTCGGAGAATACTCCGTTGGAGAAGGAGGGGATCACAAGTCCTATGGATTTTGAGGCCGAGCGCGACATGATGGCGGGAACGCGATTGGGGATAAAGCCTGTCTCCTCAATGGCTTCTTTTATTTTCTTTCTGGTTTTTTCCGCCACGCTGTCAGGATCGTTAAAGTATCGCGACACGGTCATGCGGGTGACGCCGACCTGTTTTGCTATATCTTGCAGTTTGGTTCTTTTAATCATCTTAATTGTGAGCTTTTGTAAAATTTATTTTAATCTTAACAAAGACTAAGCATAAAAATGTACAAAATGTTACGGATAACTTGAGCTATATCTCGTAATTGAAGCAAAAGCCGTCGCTGCTCACAAAAAATAAAGCTCATGCATTTTTTCTCTAAGGGCAAGACCGTTCTTGTCGTTAATATTGGGAGAGGGGGATGAAAAAGTAATTTTCGTGCATAGTTTTTTAGTTTTTTCTATTAATTAAGCTATAAGCTTGGTATATATCACGATTTTATTTTTTCTAAATCGTTATACTTCCCATGTTCGACACATGGGCTAGGGCAAGATCCATTTTTTGCCGTGCAAGCATAATTCTTCGTTCTGCGGGAGATATGATCTGCGGCAGGAAGGCTTTGCAAACATGCAGAGTAGGTAAGGATGTTGACGAGCGTAAGACCGACGCAGAAAACGGTCGTTTATTATTAAATTTTAACGGAGTCTGATCTTATTTATAAGAGATCTATGTGAAGAGAAAATGAATTTCTTTAAAAGCCTCGGCATTCGCAGCAAGCTGATGTTCTCATTCTCGGCATCGATGTTTTTTACCGTATTGGTCTGCGCCATAGCACTGTTTGTCATGGGCAATATTCGAACCACCGTGGAATATACCCATGATTACATTACCGACAAATATATTCCCACCGCACAGCTTTCGCGCAATTTGAATTCCATCAGCTCGCTGGCTTTTAGCTTCGTCAACAACAAGAGCTCCTTTACCATCAAGAATCAGGAGGCCGTGGCCAATATGATCAAGGATGTGGAGCAGGAGGTTGCAGCCGTGCTGGTTGAGACCGACGAGGATACCCAACTTCTTGTAAAATCTATCAACGATCTTATCAAGGCCTATAACAATCAGGTTTTAAAAACCCTGCTGAAGAATCAGCAGCAGATAGCCCGTGCCTCATATGTGATGGAATTCAAGCCCAATCTGGATATGGCGCAGGGTCTTTTGACCAAACGACTCTTTGGGCTTTTGAATAATATTGAAGCACGTATCGACGCCTTGGACAGCCCGACTCCCGTATATATAGTGCTTGCGGCCACCGTTTTCGGCGTGGTTTTTTCCGTGCTCATCGCACTGTTGTTCTCAGCCTCGGTTAAGCGTGTGCTTTATCATGCCGTGCAGATTGCCAAGCGCGTCGCCGGCGGTGATTTGACCGGAAAGATCGTAATCCACCGTCACGACGAGTTCGGCGAGCTCATGATGGCCCTTGAGAACATGCGCTCTGACTGGTACAACCTGGCCAAGATGATCAAGTCCACCACCGCCGCCGTGGGTGAATCGTTTAACCAAATCGATACCTTGACCGCAGAAATTGACGAGTCTGCGCGTGAAACCGAAAGTCGCTCCATTACCGTTGCCGCGGCCTCCGATGAGATGGTATCTACAACCTCGGATATTGCCAAGAATGCACAGACCGCCTCGCAATCTGCCGAGGATTCGTCAACTACAACCTCGCAGGGAGTTAAAAAGGTTCAGGATACTATCTCTCTTATTCGTGCTCAGGCTGAAAAGACCCGCGGCAATGCCGATCGCGTCGGTGCCCTGGTTCAGCAGTCAGAGAAGATTGGTACCATCGTGCAGACCATCGAGGATATTGCCAATCAGACCAATTTGCTGGCCTTGAATGCCGCCATTGAGGCCGCCCGTGCCGGTGAGGCCGGTAAGGGCTTTGCCGTGGTTGCCGATGAGGTGCGCTCGCTTGCCTCCCGTACCTCAGCATCTACCTCCGACATTATCAATATGGTGACTGAGGTGCAGCAGGATGCAGGATCTGCCAACGATTCCATTTCCGAGAGCGTTACCGAGATGGATCAATTGGCCGATGCCTCGTTGGCTGTTGAGGAGCTTTTGCATAATATCATCGAGAAGGTTACGCACGTGGATTCGCAGATCAATCAGATCTCAACTGCCGTAGAGCAGCAAAATACTGCTACCTCCGAGATCTCCTCGAATATGCAGAACATCACTACATCAGCCAAGGATCTTGCCTCCAAGGTTTCCGATTGCAAGCAATTTGTAAGCGGAGCCGAGAATGCCATGAACAATTTGCTTGAACAGGTTAACAGGCTGCGCACTGAGTAATGCCTTAAATTTATTCTAGGAAGGCCCCGGATTGCTCTGGGGCTTTTTTTTCAAAATGTGATATGTATTACAAAAGATAAACTTTATCGATAAATTTTATGTTACGGATAACATGTTATCGATATCTTTGCTATACTAAAGCCAAAGTTAAGTAGTAAAGCAAATCACAAACGGAGTTTTTTCATGAGCATCATCAAATGCGTGATCATGGGTACCTGCGGCTCGGGCAAGACCACGGTAGGTAAGGCATTGGCTCAGCATTTTAAGGCCACCTTTATTGACGGTGATGATCTTCATCCGCGTCATAATGTCGAAAAAATGCGCTCCGGACATCCTCTCAACGATGAAGATCGTAAGCCCTGGCTTGAAAGAGTATCCGATGTTTTCTTCTCTCTTGCCAATCGCTCGGGCTCGGGAGTGGTGGTGTGCTCAGCCCTAAAGCGCAAATATCGTGACATAATCAGACAGGGAAATGATGGACTCGTATTTGTGCATCTTTATGCTGATAAGCAGGTGATCCTCGATCGTATGGCCAAGCGTCAGGGACATTATATGAAGACCGACATGGTCGATTCCCAGTTTGCCGCTCTGGAATTCCCCGATCCTGCTGTTGAGACCGATGTTATCAACATCAACGTCGAGCCTCCTATTGAAGAAGTGATTGCACAGGCTATCAAAGCCGTGGAGGATAAGATCAATGAATAAAGTAGTTGCAAAAGTAACCGCCCGTATTGAAGAGCGCTCGGTCAAAACCCGCGAGCAATATTTAAGCATGATTGCCGCTCAGCGCGATGAGGGACGCAATCGCGATAACCTGAACTGCTCGAATATAGCCCATGCTGCCGCCGCCATGGACGGTGCCATCAAGGAAAACCTGATCACCGGTCAGGGACCCAATATAGGCATAGTGACCGCCTATAACGATCTGGTGTCCGCTCACTGTCCCTACAAGGTTTATCCTGACGAAATAAAGGCCGCCGTTGAAGAGTGCAATGCCTCGGCTCAGGTTGCAGGCGGAGTGCCCGCCATGTGTGACGGCGTTACACAGGGACACCCCGGCATGGATATGTCCTTATTCTCCCGCGATCTGATCGCGCAGGGCGTAGCCGTAGCCTTATCGCACAATGTCTTTGACGGAGCCTTGCTTTTGGGTATTTGTGACAAGATCGCCCCGGGCATGCTCATGGGTGCCGCATCCTTTGCCCATCTGCCCGTAGCCTTCGTGCCCGCAGGTCCTATGGGAACCGGCATCTCCAATAAGGAAAAGACTGAGGTTCGTCAGCAGTACGCGGCTGGCGAGATCGATCATGTAGCGTTGCAGCGCATGGAGTGCAAGGCCTATCACAGCACCGGCACCTGCACCTTCTACGGCACCGCCAACACCAACCAGCTGGTGCTTGAGGCAATGGGTCTCATGCTGCCCGGATCGGCCTTTGTGCCTCCGCATACGGCCTTGCGTCGCGCACTAACCGCCAGGATCTCCAAGGATATTGCCAATCGTACCGCTTTGGGTGCAAAATGCCGTCCCCTTGTGGACGTGCTCACTGCCAAGAACATAGTTAACGGTTTGGTCGCTTTGCTGGCCTCCGGCGGCTCCACCAATCACACTCTGCATATGGTTGCCATCGCCCGTAGTGCCGGCTATATACTGACCTGGCAGGATCTCTCCGATCTTTCGGAGGTGGTGCCTCTGCTCGTTAATATTTATCCTAACGCTCAGCCCGATATCAATGCTCTGCAGGAGGCAGGCGGCGTTCCGGTGCTGATGAAGGCTCTGTCACGTCGCGGACTCTTGCACGAGGACGTGCACACGGTGACGGGCGAATTTGCCGATCAGCTCACCGTACCCGTGCTTTGCGAGGGCGAGCTCAAATTCGTCGATTGCGGCGAGACCCGTAACGAAAAGGTTTTGATCTCAGGTGAAGGTTGCTTCCGTGAGCACGGCGGTCTTAAGGTTCTGAAGGGTAATTTGGGACAGTGCGTGATCAAGATCTCCGCAGTAGCTCCCGAGCATCATCACGTTAAGGCTCCCTGCCGCGTATTTAATTCACAGTACGACGTGCATAAGGCTTATCAGGCAGGTGAGCTCAATCAGGACTGCGTGATCGTGGTACGTTATGCCGGCCCTGCCGCCGCCGGTATGCCCGAGCTGCACAAGCTCATGCCGGTTTTAGGTAACCTGCAGAAGGCAGGCTATCACGTGGCTCTGCTTACCGACGGACGTTTGTCCGGAGCTTCGGGCGGTATACCCTCGGCCTTGCATTTGTCTCCTGAGGCAGCACACGGCGGCGCCGTAGCACTGCTTAGGGACGGTGATATCATCGACTTTGATGCCGATCGCGGTGAGGTAAATTGCTTAACCTCGTTGGAGGGACGTACTGCCGAGGTGCCCGATCTTGAAAAAGACGAGCAGACCTTCGGCAGATGGCTGTTCAGATCCTGCCGTGCCTCCGTAAGTCCGGCCGATCAGGGCGCAACCTTCCTGTTTAAGCGCATCGACAATTAATATCTCTTAAACCTTTTCTTCATGAGAGTCTTAGGCGGGACGAAAGTCCCGCCATTTTTGTGTCTGAAGGCTATGGGAAAATAAGAGTACGGAAAAACGAAAACCCAAACGTCGGCTTTAACGGAGTACGTCGAAAGATCGTATGGGGTTAAGGGGCATACTGTTGTCCTGGCATCAACACCGGAATTTTTTGGCAACCATTACTTAGTCTTTTATTTTGAGTGCAGGCAGTCGGCGCATATACCCTTAAAGGACAGGGAGCATTCGTCCAGTTTGCCGTCAAAGTCCTTGATCTGATCTTTAATGAGCTCGTAGGTTCGATCATATGTCATAAGATCGAGCACTCGCCCGCATTTTTTACAGTAGAAATGTGCATGAGGCGCGATATTGGGATCAAAGTGGATCCTGCCGTCTCCCACATTGATGCTTTGCAACTCGTGCTCCTCGGTTAAAAGCATGAGGTTTCGGTACACGGTTCCGAGGCTTACGGATGGAAAGCTCTTACGCATTTCCATATATACAGTCTGAGCATCAGGATGATCGCGGCGATCCTTTAATAATTCTCTTAACCTGTTGCGCTGGCGACTGTTTCGTCTCACGGTTTCCATATAGTCTCCTAAAGCTAATAAGAACTCTTACTATTTTAAGTTAAAAATATATCAACACCAAATTTATAGAGAAAGAAAAAAAAAAACGGTACCGCTCGGTACCGTTTTCATAAGAAGTTCTGCCCTTAGAGCTTCTTGGCAAGCTTTGAGGCAATACCCGTATAGGTGGCAGGGGTCAGCTTGCGTAAAAGAGCCTTGGCCTCCTCAGGGATCTCGAGACTTTCGAGGAAGTCCTCCATGATCTCCTCGGTAACCTTGCGACCTCTGGTCAGCTCCTTAAGCTTCTCATAGGGGTTGGCAATACCGTAGCGACGCATTACGGTCTGATAGGGCTCGGCCAAAACCTCCCAGTTGTTGTTAAGCTCGTCTACTATATGCAGGAGGTTGGGCTGCAGCTTGGTAATGCCCTTGAGCGTTGATTTCCAGGCAATGAGTGAATACCCAAAGGCCACGCCTAAATTACGCAGCACGGTGGAGTCGGTCAGATCGCGCTGGAAGCGTGAAATGGGCAACTTGTTTGCAAGGTGTTTGAAGAGGGCATTGGCAATGCCGAGATTGCCCTCGGAGTTCTCAAAGTCGATGGGATTGACCTTGTGGGGCATGGTAGAGGATCCGATTTCACCCTTGATGGTTTTCTGGGTAAAGGTACCGTAGGAGATATAGCCCCAGATGTCACGGTCGAAATCGATGAGAATGGTGTTGAAGCGATCGACGGCGTCGAACATTTCGGCCATATAGTCGTGAGACTCAATCTGCGTGGTGTAGGGGTTCATCTTAAGCCCGAGATCGTTTTCAAATTTATTTGAAAACTCCTCCCAATCAACATCGGGATAGGCTACGGTATGAGCATTCCAGTTGCCGACGGCACCGTTCATCTTGCCCAAAATTTCAACCTTGGCATAGGCATCGCGCTGCTTTTTTAGGCGATAGGCGAAGGTTGCAAATTCCTTACCGACGGTGGTAGGGGATGCAGGCTGTCCGTGTGTACGGGCCAGAAGAGGCAGATCCGCCATATGATGAGCAAGCTCGGTAACGGCAGCTATAACTTGATCCATAAGCGGTAAAACCACCTCGTCGCGGGCCGTTTTGAGCATGAGGGCATGAGAGTTGTTGTTGATATCCTCGGAAGTGCAGGCAAAGTGAATGAACTCGCGGACCTTAGAGATCTCGGCATTGCCCGAGGTTTTGTCCTTTAAGAAATACTCAACGGCCTTGACATCGTGATTAGTAACAGCTTCACGCTTTTTGATGTCCTTGGCATCCTCCTCGGAAAAATTCTCGATGACGGAGTCGATAAAATCCAAGGTTTCCTTAGAAAAAGGAGGGACTTCTTTGATCTTTTCGCATTGGGCCAGGTGACGCAGCCAGGTAAGCTCTACCTTTACGCGAAAACGCATCAAACCGTATTCGGAGAAAATGGAGCGTAATTCCTCGGTTTTAGATGCATAACGACCGTCAAGAGGGGAGACGGCGGTCAGGGATGATAATTCCATGATGAATTCCTCAAATATGTTCCGAAGCGCATCTTGCTATGCGCCCGCGATGAAACCATAAAAGCAGACGAGAATATCCAAGCTGCTCCCAAAGCACGTAGGCGCGTATGGCAGCAAGCAACAATGCTCTGATCTTATCCTGATTTTCGTTTACGCTCAAACAAGCCGGTACTCCCGGGATCATAAGACGCGGGAAATTGGGGGAGATAAGCGATTGATAAATGGTGGCGCATTCCTTGATCACGTCATAGCGCAGCACCGCCGGCTTTTCGCCGTTGAAAAATCCCGGATTCTCAGCAACCATACGATCATGAAAGGTATCGATAAGGCGGCTAAGCTCGTTATATACCTTATCTCGAGAGGTGAGGGCGGCGGAAAGCCCCATGATCTTATTGCCAAGAGACATGGTCTCCAAAAGCTCTAGGGGATCCTGCTCACGTCTGAAGGCAGAGCTTCCGGAAAATATTTTGGCGGTCAAGCCAAAGCCTACCTTCAGTGAATCGGCTGTATATATATCGTTCACGGTTTTAGGATCGGTGATCCCTACGGCTCTGATCACCGCCGCAGCGGCATTTTCATCCCAAAATCCGGTATTGGCAACGCGGGTTATCTGTGCACAGCATTGATATAAGGCAGCAAGTGCTCGCGTTTCCTGTTCTGTTTTAATATCGGCCATATACTCTCTCAATGTATGGCGGAGGTGATCACGGCACCTCCGAGACAATCCTGACCATTATAGAATACCACCGACTGTCCCGGGGCCACCGAGGCAGTAGGTAAATCAAATTGTACCTCAAGCGTTTCTCCGTCACGTATAACGGTGCACGGCACGTCGGGCTGGCGGTAACGTATTTTACAGGTGCATTTGAGGGGCAGGGGCGGACAGCTTGTGATCCAGCTTTCGGAGGCGGCCTTTAGTCCGCGTGCATAAATTAAGGGATGATCCTTGCCCTGAACCACAATAAGCGTGTTATTTTTTATATCCTTATCCACAACATACCAAGGCTGTCCGTTGTCATCACCGCTGCGGCCACCTATATAAAGGCCCTTTCTTTGACCTATGGTGGCGTACATCAGACCGTCATGAGTACCTACCACGGTGCCGTCGGGGGTTTTGATGGGACCGCTCTTGGCGGGAAGGTAGCGGGATAAAAATTCGTGAAAACGCTTTTCGCCTATGAAGCAAATGCCCGTAGAATCCTTTTTCGAGGCGGTGGCAAGTCCGCGCGAGGCGGCCATGGCTCGTACGGTGGGCTTTTCAAGATCGCCTACCGGAAAGAGCACGCGATCCAAGACCCGTCCGTCTATGGCATGCAGAAAATAGCTTTGATCCTTATTGCCGTCAAGACCGCGCATCAGGTGCACGGGGCCTTTATTGAAGCTGCGCCGGCAGTAGTGGCCGGTGGCAATGTAATCGGCCTTGAGATCCTCGCAGGCATACTCCATAAAGGCCTTGAATTTAATTTCCTTATTGCAGAGTATGTCGGGGTTGGGGGTGCGACCTGCGCGGTACTCGGATAAAAAGATCTCAAAGACGTTGTCCCAATACTCGGCGGCAAAATTGATGGTTTTAAGCTCAATTCCCAGCTTGTCGCAAACCTTTTGCGCATCCTCGCGATCTACGGCGGCGGAGCAATAGCTGTCGGTGTCATCCTCCTCCCAGTTTTTCATAAAGAGGGCGGTGACGTTCATGCCGTGTTCTTTTAATATGGCAGCCGACAAGGAGGAATCCACGCCTCCTGAGATCCCCACCACGACATTCTTTCCTCTGAGCTCATCCCAGGGTATGGTCGCATCGAGCATCTCCTCGGCGCGCTGCAAGGTATCGTCATTACTCATATCGTGATCCGTTAAGGTAAAACAACTTTTATTAAATCAAGCGGATATCTCTTGCCGGCAAGATAGTCGTCCATGCAAAGTCCGACCAAGCGTGTGCGCCAGGAGTTGCGTTTCTCGTATATTTCCTGTTGTGAATACCATCTTACGTTCATGATCTCATGATCGGGATCCTGCGCCTCAAGGTGGGAGGGAATTTCTTTGATCTTGGCGGCAAAGCAAAAGCGTTCTATGGTTTCATCGTTTTTTACGTAATCGTAAATACCGACGAGTGCGGTCAATTCTACCTCGCAGCCGCATTCCTCAAAGGCCTCGCGGGAGGCTGCCTCGATGATGCTTTCCTTGGCTTCTATATGTCCTGCGGGCATGCCGAATACGGGCTTGTTATCCTGATCCTCGTTTAATTCCTCAACCATGAGAAATTTGTCCTCATGCTCGATGATCACGGCGACGGTAGCGTTGGGTTTGAATCTGTTTGACATGAACCGCGTTGAATCCTTGCTTGGATGGCGGACTAAAACCCGTGCGATTCTAAGGGATTGCTGCGGGCAAAGCCGACAGTTTAAATTTATCAAATAATAGGAGAGTGGTGCGCCCTAATAGACTCGAACTATCGACCCCTACCGTGTGAAGGTAGTGCTCTAACCAACTGAGCTAAGGGCGCACTGCGTTAAGACGTGAGCATTATAAGAGAGTAATTAAAATTTGTACAGAGGAATTTGCAATATTTATAAGCAAACACGTACGCTTTAAGTATGCACGTAAACGAAGTAATACCCATTAGAAATGTTCGGCGGGATTTTTAAACCCAAGAGCAGGTCTTACAAAGATTTTAGATTTTCGAGATCATTTTTTGATCGCACTGAGCTTACATTTTTAGCCTTAAGTTGTCGATGCTAGAATGTGCGTAATTTTGATTATGTCCGTCTACCTTATGTAGGAGTTTTTTATGTTTGAGAGCAAGGTTGAGATCCCCAAGCAGGGAGAGGCCGTAAGCGTTTTACCCGACGGCAGATTGAGCGTTCCCGATAATCCCGTGATCCCTTTCATAAGAGGCGACGGGATCGGTGCGGACATCACTCCCGTGATGCGTAAGGTGGTGGATGCGGCCGTTGCCAAAGCATACGACGGCAAAAAAAAGATCTCATGGATGGAGATCTACGCCGGCGGACGCAGCACCGAGGTTTACGGAAAGGATTGCTGGCTTCCCGACGAGACCTTCGATTTTATAAAGAAATATCACATTGCCATTAAGGGACCCTTAACCACTCCCGTAGGCGGCGGCATACGCTCCTTAAACGTGGCTCTTCGTCAGACCTTGGATCTTTATATTTGTCTGCGTCCCGTACGTTATTTCAAGGGCGTGCCTTCACCCGTCAAGCATCCTGAGCTCACCGACACCGTGATCTTCCGTGAAAATGCTGAGGATATTTATGCAGGCGTCGAGTGGGAGGCCGATTCTGAGGGAGCTAAAAAGGTCATAAAATTCCTCACCGAGGAAATGGGGGTCAAGAAGATACGTTTTACCGAGCATTGCGGTATAGGTGTCAAGCCCATGAGCGTTCAGGGTACCGAGCGTCTTATCCGTGCCGCCTTAAACTATGCCGTAGATCATGATCGCAAATCCCTGACCATAGTGCACAAGGGCAATATCATGAAATTCACCGAGGGCGGCTTTAAGAAGTGGGGCTATGAGCTTGCCGAGCGCGAATTCGGTGCCAAGGCCGATGAGAACGGCGTCATTTCCTTTAAAAATCCCAAGACCGGGCGCACCATAGTGGTAAAGGACTGCATTGCCGATGCCTTCCTACAGAATATTCTTTTGCATCCTGCCGATTACGATGTGGTCGCCGCCATGAACCTCAACGGTGATTATATTTCGGATGCCTTGGCTGCACAGGTAGGTGGAATAGGTATAGCTCCGGGAGCCAACATCGGCACCGAATGCGCAATCTTCGAGGCTACCCACGGCACGGCTCCGAGCATTGCCGGCACCGGCAAGGCCAATCCCGGATCCATTATATTGTCGGCAGAGCTGATGCTGCGTCACATGGGCTGGAACGAGGCGGCCGATCTCATTGTGAGCGCCATGGAAAAAGCCATAAGCTCCAAGCATGTAACCTCAGACTTTGCCGAGGCCATGGAGGGGGCAGTGGTGCTGAGCACGGCAGAATTCGGTGATGAGCTGGTAAAATCCATTTAGTGCATAAAAAGAAAGGGCGGGAGATCCCGCCTAAAAAATGGAGAGGGTGTATGCCCTCTCCGAAATATTTTTAACGATATGAAAACGGACAAAAAGGAAAAAACCGCCCATATCGTGAGTTAGTGTACGCTAACTCAACAAACAAAATTTTACTTACTTGCCACTGGATCGTCAACCGAAATTATCAGCTGATCCAAAAATTTCCATACCTAAGAATGAGGGCTGAGATCCAACGACTTAAACTGTTTTTCAGTTCGGCGCCATAACCGACCGAGCTTAAGCCCGATGATATAAGGCGCCGATAAACCTTGATGCGGGTAGGTGCAAGCAGAAGGGCAATTAACGAGAACGGAAGGTAATGCGACCCTTGGTGAGATCATAGGGAGTGATCTGTACGGTAACCTTGTCACCGGTGAGAATTCTGATGTAATTCTTGCGCATTTTTCCCGAAATATGGGCCATAACTACGTGACCGTTTTCAAGCTGCACTCTGAATGTGGTGTTGGGCAGAAGCTCCAATACGGTGCCCTGCATCTCGATACTTTCTTCTTTTGCCATAAATATTCTGTAAATAATTCCTTCGGCCTGATGCCGGTTAAAAAACGCCGATATTATACATCAAAGCGCATGTATATAGGGAAAACGCGAAAAATATCGCGTATTTAGTAAAAAAATGGCCCCGGAAAGGGGCCGCTGTTCTATTTCGTAAGTGTTGTACGTAAAAGCAAAGCCTTACATTACCACTCGGATACGGAACCGTCCGGATGACGCCAAACTGGGTTATGCCAGCTTACATCCTGCTCCTTTGAGGCCTTGATGATAGCCTCCTCATTCACCTCGACACCAAGGCCCGGCTTAGTCAGAGCATGCAGATAGCCGTCGGTCATGTCAAAGTCCTCGGGGTTCTTGACGTAGGTGAGTAGCTCGGCGCCCTGATTGTAGTGGATGCCCATGCTCTGCTCCTGCAATGCGGCATTGTAGGAGACCATATCTACGGCCAGGCAGGAGGCCAGAGCCACAGGACCAAGCGGGCAGTGAGGTGCTAAGGCTACGTCATAGGCTTCGGCCATGGCGGCAATCTTCATGACCTCGGTGATGCCGCCTGCGTGTGAGAGATCCGGCTGCAATATGGAGACGCCGCGGTTTTCAAGCACGCGCTTGAAGTCATAGCGGCTGTACATACGCTCGCCGGCGGCGATGATGAGACTAGAATTGTCGGCAAGATCGCGATAGTATTCGCAGTTTTCGGCCAACACGGGCTCTTCGATAAAGAAAGGATGATAGGGCTCGAGCTCCTTCATCATGATCTTGGCCATAGGAGCGGTTACGCGGCCGTGGAAATCAAGACCGAACTCGATCTCATCGCCGAAGTGATCACGAATGTCCTTGGCAATGGAAATGGAGTGCTGAACCTTCTTATGGGTGTCTATATAGCCCAAATCCTCACAGCCGTTTAATTTGAAGGTATCAAAGCCGATCTTGCGCAACTTTTCGATGCCGGCGATGACGTCGGCGGGACGATCGCCGCCTACCCAGCTGTAGGCCTTGATCTTATCGCGAACCTTGCCGCCTAAAAGCTCGGTTACGTTGACACCAAGCTTCTTACCCTTGATATCCCATAGAGCCTGATCGACGCCGGCGATGGCGGACATCATCACCGGACCGCCTCTGTAAAAGCGGGTACGATACAGCATCTGCCAAATATCGTTGATATTGGAGGGGTCGGCTCCGAGGATATAGTCGCCGATTTCCTTGACAGCGGCCTCGACGGTCTTGGCGTGTCCTTCAACTACTGGTTCACCCCAGCCCTCGATCCCCTCGTCGGTTTCGATCTTAACGAACATCCAGCGTGGCAGTACGCGGTAGGTTTTAATGGCGGTTATCTTCATATATTCTCCAGAAGGGGCGGTCTGCCCCTTACGAAATTAAGTTTTAACAGTTTATTATCCGATATAGTTATGCTCAGCGCATCAGCAGGTGCGGGATGGCCAGTGAGAACCAAGGCACGAAGCTGAAGAGCAGACCGCAGACAACTTCCACGGCGATGAAGCCTAACAAAGTCTTGGCTACGCCCATTACGGGACGATTGGCAATGCCGCAGGCAACGAACATACAGGTTCCGAACGGAGGCGTGCACTGTCCCATGGACAGAATAAACACCACCACGAGACCGAACTGTACGGGATCGATGCCGTAGCTTACGGCCAAAGGCGCCAAAATGGGGCCTAAAATCAGGATGATGGAGCCGTTATCAAGGAACATACCTGCAAAGATCATAAGTATATTGATGATGATCATGAAGATCACCCAGGTATTGCAGAAGCCCATAAAGAACTCGGTTACGCGGGTCGGAATGTTGTACATGGTTGCAAGGTAGGCAAACACGGATGCCGAGGCCACGAGACCCATGAGGTTGGCGGTGGTGATGGCGGTATTCTGACAAATTTTCCAAAGGCTTACGGTGTTTACCTCACGATAGATGAAGCAGCAAACGAATACGCCGTAGAACACGGATACCACTGCCGCCTCGGTGGGGGTAAATATGGAAGCGTAAATTCCGCCCAAAATGATGACCGGCATCATGAGTGCCCAGAAGGCACGCTTGAAGGCGGTCCAAACATTGAGCTTGGAGAAGCTACTGCCGCGGGGGAAGTTTCTCTTTTTAGCTACGAAATAGCAGTAGGTGGCAAGAGCCAGCCAGCAGAATATTCCGGGAATGATACCGGCCATGAGCAGCTGTGAAATGGAGACGCCGGTTACGGTTCCGTAAATAACGAATACTACGGAAGGGGGTATCACCACGCCGAGCGTACCGCCTATGGCCTGCACGGCTGCAGAATAATCCTTAGGATAGCCGCGCTTGACCATTTCGGGGTACATGACGCCGCCGATTGAGGCGGTGGTGGCCATGGACGATCCGGAGATGGCGGCGAAGAAGGCGCATGCGGAAACGGCTACGATGGAGACGCCGCCTGCGATCCAGCCTACCAGGGAGTCGGCAAAGTCAATGAGGCGCTTTGAAAGACCGCCGTTTGACATCACGTCACCTGCAAGCATGAAGGCGGGGACGGCGAGCAGTGAGAAGGAGTCGGCACCTGCAAACATGCGCTGACCTATGATCACGAAGGAGAGATCAGGGTTTAAAGCCACGGAGGCCACGCAGGCCAAGGCCAGTGACCAAATGAGGGGTACGCTTAAAACGAGTGCTACTATCAGGGTGCCGAAGAGGGCAATTACGGGAAGATCCATTATTTGTCACCTCCATTCATAAGGGAATCTATATCATCCTGAGTACTGATCCTGACCCCGTAATTTTTGGGATCGAAGAAGGCCTTGATCTTTTCAATAAGCTTGAGAGCCAATGCTATCGAGGAGATCACGTAGCCTGAGAACACGGTTACGTACATGATGATCATGGGGATGCGCATGGCGGGGGATTTCTGTACTCTGCCTACGGGGAAGAGATCGGTGCAGTACACAGCGATGAGAATACAGGCAATGAGACCTACGACGGCGTGCATGATGTCAAAGGCAATGCGACCGCGCAGGGACTTTAAGCTGTTTTGAACGGCATCGATTTTAATGAGCTTTTCGCGGCTGACGGCGACATTGATACCGCATACCACGATGAAAACGAAAAGATAACGGGATAATTCCTCGGACCAGGGCAGTGAGTAAAAGATCACGTAGCGGGTGAAAACCTGGACTACGATCACCACCATCATGACGATGAGAGCCGTCGTGATAAGTCCAAGCATTAATTTTTGAAATAATGCAAAGGTCTTATTGATAAGTGAGAACATCTTTGTTTCGCTTCCTTATATCAAAGAACCCCCGAAAAGGATTTCGGGGGATAACAACTAAGGACTATTAAAAATTATTTCTGAGCGTCTTTGATGATCTTGATGATTTCAGGATATTCCTTCTCCTGCTCCTCCAAGAATCCGGCGACGGCCTTCTTCATGGCTTCCTTGTCGACGGTGGTGACTTCCATGCCCTTCTTGGCTAAGTTGTCAACAGCTGCCGTAGCCTGACGACGCTGCTCCTCACGCTGGTATTTACCGGCTTCGCGAGCTGCATCCTGAACGATCTTCTGCTGCTCGGGAGAGAGCTTCTTAAAGGACTTATCGGACATGATGATGAAGATGGCCGAGTAGTTGTGATCGGTCATGGCCAAATATTTGTTGACCTCGTTGATGTTATTGCCGTCAAGTACGGAGATAGCATTTTCAACGCCGTCGATGGCCTTCTGCTGTAAGGCGGTATAGGCCTCACCCCAGGACATGGGAACGGGATCGGCACCTAAGGCGCGCCAGAAGCCCTGATGGATTTTGGAGTCCATTACGCGCAGTTTGATGCCCTTGATGTCCTCAGGGGTATGAATGGCACGGGTGGAGTTTGAGAATTCACGGAAGCCCACTTCCCATACGTCCATATTGATGAGGTTGATACCGGCGTTGGCGATCTCATTGCTGTAGTACTGGGTCAGAGGACCGTTGTTGGCAAAGAGCTTATCGGCTTCCTCGTAGGAGGTGATGAGATAGGGGATATCAACGGCGCCGATATCGGGGATAAAGGAGGTCATCACGGACTGGTTAACGGCACCGATGTCGAGAGTGCCGAGCTGGCAGTTTACAGCATAGTCAGAGGCGGAGCCTGCAGTTCCGTTGTTATAAACCTGGATCTTAACCTCACCGTTGGTGCGCTGCTCAACAAGCTCGGCCCATTTGGCAAGACCCTTGGCCACGGGAACGGTTTCAGGGGAATCGTGGCCGGCCTTCAATACCACGGCTGCATCGGCTGCAGTGGCAAATAAACCAACGATGGCGGCGAGTGCGGTAACAGCTAGTGCTTTGCGAGCTTTCATATCATTTCCTTAATTTTGTTGCATTTGATGATTCGGTTACTGTCTATAATATTAGATGTAACGTGTATTATATTAGATAAAATACAGAACAAAAATTTTGAGCTCGGTCAAAATATCGAAAAAAGGGCATAAAAAAAGGATGCCGCGGGGACATCCGTTTTTTAGAAATCTGAATTAAGTTTAATTAAATCAATTCATTGCCTATATCTTTTGCGCAATCCTTTGCGCATTGGACTACTCTTTTAATGAATTCATCCGTGAATTTACTGCGCGCTCCGACAATGGAGATGGCTCCTCGCAAAATACCTGCCTGATCGAATACCGGACAGGCGACACAACGGATCTCCGATTCGCCCTCAGAATCGTCAAAGGCCCAGCCCTGTACGCGGATCTTAGCCAATTCAATCTTTAAAAGCGCCGGCGAAGGAATTGAGGTCGGGGTCTTGGGGGTGTAATCCAAAGTATTGATGATTCGATCCTGCCTATTGGAATCCTGGAAAGCTAGCAAACATTTTCCCAATCCCGCATGTACCAATGAGATCTCCATGCCCTCACGGGAAAGGATGTGGAAACCGGCGCGCGGGCTTTCCTTTTTGAGAGCGTAGAAGGCATGATCGCCGTCCATGATCCCGTAGTGTACGGCAATGCATTCGATCGACTCCAAAAGAGCACTTAAATGTTTTTCCACTATGTCGCGCAGATCAAGTCCGTCGGAGGCGGAGCGTCCAAGCTGTATAACGCGCATCCACAGCTGATAGTTGCCGTCTGAATTTTGGTGTACAAGCCCCAGACGAGTCATTTCATCCATCAGCACGTATACACTGCTACGCGGAAAGCCAGATTCCTTGAGGATCTCGCTTATGGAACAGCTGTGTTTCTTCTCGATGATCTCAAGTATGGTCATAGCCCGTACCAAGGCGGGGACGCGCGTTTTATCATTTGCCTTATCTGTCATGATGTCTTCCGTATTCGACATACTCCGCAGCTTTTACGGCTAAGCCCTGTGACGCGGGAAAAGTCAGGTATGTACGTTAATTGAAGCTAAAAAACGAAATCAGTATAGCATTTGCTTTACGTAATGAAAAAACAGCGCACAAAGAAACGATTGCCGGCAATTCTTTTGGGGGATTTTCTTGAGGAGGAGATTTAGTTTGATAAGTATTGAGACGGCTGATCTCAAAGTTACGTACGTTATGTTGTAAACTATCTGTGCTTCGATTGAAAAGCTTTTATGATCGTCGCAAAAGTAAGCAATGATCGTATTTGGCGACAATAATGGGTCCGTTTTGGTGCGGATGCAGAAAAGCTTGTTTACAATCGGGCTAAAGCCTTGGACGAGCATTTAATCCGAGCAATAAAAATTATTTAGTTTCAAGGGTTTCAAATCTGCTATTGCACACAACATCGTAAGGATCGTTATGCAACTTAAAAAAGTCGTGATCACCGGTATAGGCATAGTATCAAGCATAGGTGTAGGGCGTGACGCCGTAAAAGCCTCACTCGAGGGCGGAATTTCGGGCATAAAATTCAATCCGGAATATGCCGAGCGCGGTATGCGGTCGAATGTTGCGGGCTTGGTTCCGCAAATAGATTTCTCCGAGCATGTTGACAGAAAAATGCTGCGTTTTATGGGCGAGGCTGCCGCATACAGTCATGTCGCCATGGAGGAGGCCATAGAGTGCGCCGGGCTTGAACCCAACGATGTATCCAACGAGAGAACCGGACTTATTGCAGGCTCGGGGGGCGGTGATACCAAGGCCATTGTCGAGGCAGCCGACAATTTGCGCGAAAAGGGGATCAAGCGCGTAGGTCCTTATGCTGTTCCCAAGGCCATGTGCTCCACGGTATCGGCCTGTCTGTCCACCGCCTTTAAGATCAAAGGTGCCTCATTCAGCGTAACCTCAGCCTGTTCCACCTCCGTACATTGCATTGAGAAAGCCTGTGATGAGATTGCGCTTGGTAGGCATGATGTAATGTTTGCAGGCGGCGGTGAGATGGCAGACTGGTCCTTGGCCTGCTTGTTCGACGGTATGGGAGCACTGTCCAAGGGATTTAATGAGGATCCCGCTCATG
>PPYF01027192.1_pt1 | contig 29157 bp, 23 predicted proteins | sample 1559871 | NCBI WGS metagenome assembly PPYF01 (sample SAMN08240021, study PRJNA423297) | Human gut metagenome, whole genome shotgun sequencing project.
GGATTTGCCCGAGCCGCTGACACCCGTTACTACTGTCAGTACACCTAAGGGGAATTTTACGCTGACGTCTTTAAGATTATGCTCTGTGGCGTGGGTTATCTCCACATAGTCTTTCCATTTTCGTCGTTTTGCCGGGACGTGGATTGACATTTTTCCTGTGAGATACTTGGCCGTATATGAGCGTTCGGCGTTCGGAAGTTCGCTGATAGGTCCGTTGAACACGATTTCGCCGCCATGATGCCCTGCATCGGGACCGACGTCTACGATGAAGTCGGCGGCACGCATTATTTCCTCGTCATGTTCTACCACCACCACGGTATTTCCGAGACCTTGGAGTTTCCGGAGTACGCCTATAAGACGGTCGGTGTCGCGAGGATGCAGCCCAATGGAGGGTTCGTCAAGGATGTATAGAGACCCCACAAGGCTCGAACCAAGCGATGTGGCAAGGTTGATGCGTTGGCTCTCGCCGCCGGAGAGCGAGTTGCTGAGACGGTCGAGCGTAAGATAGCCAAGGCCTACTTCAACGAGATAGCTGAGGCGGTTGCGTATTTCTGTGAGCAGACGTTCTGACACCTTTGCATCGTTCTTGTCGAAACTCAACTCGTTAAACCATTGTTGTAGGCGGCTGACAGGCATCTTTACAAGGTCGGCGATGGTCATGCCGTCGATTTTTACATTTAATGCCTCGGGACGCAGTCGCGAACCGTGGCAGTCGGGGCAAATGGTTTTGGCGCGATAGCGCGAGTACATCACACGATACTGAATCTTGTGACGCTGTGTTTCCATCCACCTGAAGAACCCGTCTATTCCTATCCATTCACCGTGTCCGCGCCATAATATTTCTCTCTCCTTGTCGGTGAGCTGATAATAGGGACGATGAATAGGGAATGGGGTAGGGAAGGAAGCCGCATGATGGATGAAGTCGCGTTTCCATTCGCTCATGGACGGTCCGCGCCAAGGAGCTACTGCATCATCGTAGACCGATTTGGTAGGGTCGGGCACAACCAGACCTTCATCAATTCCAAGGGCCATGCCGAAGCCTTCGCAAGTAGCACATGCTCCGTATGGATTGTTGAAATTGAACATTTGGTCAGACGGCTCCGGGAAAGTAAGTCCGTCGGCTTCAAAACGCTTTGAGAAGTCATGGCGTACCGGCGTCTCTCCTCGTTTAGCGAAGACGAGCAATGTACAGCGGTCGTTGCCTTCGAAAAATGCAGTTTCGGCACTCTCGGCAAGTCGCGACAGCTCGTCGCGGTCGTCGCTCACAGCCAGGCGGTCAATCAGTAGGTCAAGGCTGTCGGCTTTCAAAAAGTCCTTATTGGCGGCAGCATCGGTAATGTCAATAAAGTTGCCGTCTTTGTCCACTACTCGCGAGAATCCTTCTTTTTGCAGTATTTCGAGTTGTGTGGCCATGTCGCGTCCTTGCGGAAGGCTCATAGGGGCAACGATTGCGACCCTTGTGCCAATGCCGGCATTTACAGCGGTGGCGACAACATCCTCAATGGTGTGCTTCTTTACCACGTTACCGCTAACGGGAGAAATGGTCTTGCCCACGCGGGAAAAAAGCAGTCGCAGGTAGTCGTATATTTCGGTTGATGTACCTACGGTGGAACGCGGATTGCGGGTATTGACTTTCTGCTCGATGGCTACTGCAGGCGGCAGCCCGCGAATGAAGTCGCACTCGGGCTTGGTCATCTTGCCCAAGAACTGGCGTGCGTATGATGAAAGGCTTTCAACATATCTGCGTCTACCTTCGGCATAGAGAGTATCGAAGGCAAGCGATGACTTGCCCGAACCGCTGAGTCCGGTAAATACTATGAATTTGCCTCGGGGCAAAGTGAGGGATATGTTTTTGAGATTGTTTACCCGTGCCCCTTTTATTTCGATATATTTTTCTGTCATTCAATAAGCGTATAAAGAGCCGGGATTTTCATCCCGGCCTAATATGCAAAGTTACGAAAAATAATCGAATTACGCAAGTGTTTAGTACACGCCTTGCGCCATCATCGCCTTGGCAACTTTCATGAATCCGGCGATGTTAGCTCCTTTCACATAGTTGATGAAACCGTCGGACTGTTTGCCGTACTCAACGCATTGCGAATGTATGTCGGCCATGATGTGGCGAAGCCGTTCGTCAACTTCTTCAGCCGTCCACGACATTTTTTGTGAATTCTGGGCCATTTCGAGTCCGGACACCGACACGCCGCCTGCATTTGCGGCCTTTCCGGGAGCATAGAGAATGCGGGCGTTGATGAATTCGGCAACGGCCTCGGGAGTGGAAGGCATATTTGCGCCCTCGCTCACTGCTATGCATCCCTGAGCGAGGAGTGCGCGGGCATCGTCGCCGTCTATTTCATTCTGTGTGGCAGAAGGCATGGCAATATCGCACTTCACGTGTTTCCACGGACGCTCGTGCGGGAAGTACTGGCAGCCGGTTTCTTCGGCAAATTCGCTTATGCGTCCGCGGTATGCGGTTTTCAGTTCGAACAGGCGGTCAAACTGTTCCTGAGTCATACCGTCGGGGAGATAAATAGAACCGTCGGAGTCACTCATAGATACTACTTTAGCTCCGAGACTAAGCAGCTTCTTGGCTGTATAGAGTGCCACGTTGCCCGAACCGGAGATGGCCACTCGCTTGCCTTCGAGTGCTATGCCGCGAGTGGCGAGCATATTAAGAAGGAAGTAGACATTCCCGTAACCGGTGGCTTCGGGGCGCACGAGCGAGCCTCCGAATTCCATGCACTTGCCTGTAAATGTGCCTGTGAACTCACGGCTCATTTTCTTGTACCAGCCGAACATATAACCGACCTCACGTGCGCCAACGCCAATGTCGCCGGCAGGAACGTCGGTGTCAGGGCCGAGGTTGCGCCACAGTTCGTTGATGAACGCCTGGCAGAAACGCATGATTTCTGTGTCGCTCTTGCCGCGAGGCGAGAAGTCAGAACCGCCCTTGGCTCCTCCCATAGAGAGGGTTGTGAGTGAGTTCTTGAATGTCTGTTCGAATGCGAGGAATTTGAGAATAGAGAGGTTGACGGATGAATGGAATCGGATACCGCCCTTGTACGGACCGATGGCATTGTTGTGCTGCACTCGGTAGCCCATGTTGTTGCGCACGCGTCCTTTGTCGTCGAGCCACGAAACACGGAATGAGATAATGCGGTCGGGAATGCAGAGGCGTTCAATGAGATTGAATCGCTCGAAAGCGGGATACTGATTGTAAACTTCTTCAATAGAGCTTACTACTTCGTTCACAGCCTGAAGATATTCAGGCTCATTGGGAAATCTCCGGCTCAAGTCGGCCATCAATTCTTTTACCTTCATGATACCTTAGTGGATAATATAGTTGAAATTGGAAATATAAAAAACGTCCTGAAAAATACTCATTTGCTTATCAAATGTAAGCGCCTTTATTATTTTGGTTGCAAAGTTAAGCAATTTTGTCAAAATGTGCAAGTTAATGTATAAAAGTCATCCATATAACAATAGTTTGTTTTGATAAAAACGGTTAATAAATTGCAGGCTCAGGTATATATTGGCGAATTTTAGAGTCTGATAACCACCACATTATCAAACATAATTTATGGAATTTTTTGTTGAAACTTATGCTGTCTGGCCCGGAATAAGCAACTGCATCATCTGAACTGAATGTATTTATGCCTGTAGAGTTAAATACGGAAAGATCTGTGTAAGTAGTAACATAGTGTTCACGCTTGACTTTTTTTCATCTTGTTTATTTCGGCTGAAATCGTGTCAAACCCCCATGACAAAATGGCCTGGTTTTTTGAAAATAATCGGGCGGTATCGAATTGGTCGGATTTTTTCGTTTCATTAAAATGACGCATCCCTGAGTAATCTACTTTTCCACTGAATGTTCTGTAATTAGTATCTGTTTTTACTATAAGAGACCAAGAATGTCCATAATGCCCATAAGAATAAAAAATTACCGGTCTATTCTCAAGCAAAGGAAACAATGAATCCGGCAAAGAGCGATATAAAATACCTTCGTAATTAGTTTTCTCCGGATTTGAGTTTGAATACCATAAGTCAACTATAAAAGCTTTAAGCTCGTCTAACCTGTGCTTAACATCATCGTTAGTTTTAATCTCTAATGAAGATGATGAAGCAATTGTTTGACATGTATCGTTATGTAGTGTTAATGAATAGTGATATGGTTTGTAATTATTATCTATTATATATTGAGTCCTGTTAATTTCGACCGGTATTTTGTCAAAAGCCCATTGTAGGATTGGCGTTTTTCTACATATTGTTGATTTACATTGATCATAAGCATTATTGGGCTCACAGATGACGACATCGCAGATTGTATCACCTTCAGCAATATATACTTTTATTGATTTGTTTAAGCCGAATTCATAACAGAGATATTTACGTCCATTTGTAAACCCTGAAAAATCACTGCTCAGAAGAGTTTTATTATTTTGCTCAACCGGAGTTATATTTTGCGTAAAGCAGATACCGAAAAATATTATTAAAACTATAATTGCGTGTCTCATCATCTAAAGGCGGGATTACTTAAGAAAGGAGGAATTAATCTTTTGCTTTTATTATTAAAAAAGCTCTTAAATGCCATGCCGAGCGAAGAAGTCTTTTTCAAACATTAAATCGTTCCATATTAGAGTAAATAATGAAAGTAATAAAAGAAATATCCATAGCTTCTTCATATTTACAAAATTAATATAAATCGGATTGAAGAACAATATGTTATAATATGTTTTATAGCACAAAGAGTATGTGAAAATATACGAGTATTATAATTATCTCATTATTGCCGAAAAAAGTGAGACTTATATTCAAAAAATGAATGCATAAAAAAGCGCCACGCCGCTTTCCCTGTCAGGAAAAGCGGCGTGGGCTTGTCTCTGTCAAATAATATATGAATTACTTGGAAGCGATTGAGCAGCTTACTGTGAGACGAACGCGGCCTTTAGCACGACGACGGGCGAGCACTTTGCGGCCGTTGGGGGTAGACATGCGTTCACGGAAACCGTGCTTGTTGACACGCTTGCGGTTAGAGGGTTGGAATGTTCTTTTCATTGCCGTATATGTTTATTTATTATTATTCCACAATTCGAGGGGCAAAGTTAGGAATTTTTTCTGAAATGTGCAAATTTGGCTTTTTGAAATTTGTGTGTATTTACAAAAATTCCGTAATAAGCGCTTTGCCAGTTCTATAAAAGCACTACACCGGAGCTATTTGTGGAACTCCGGTGCCGGTATTTGTCAAAAAGCTTTTCAAACGGGTATTACTCCGATGCCGGGACGGTCGGGGATTGTGACCTTGCCTTCCACAATCTTTATGCCGTCAAAACGGTCGTTGGCTATTAGCAGGTTGCCGTCGAGGTCGGCCCAATCGACCATGGGCGAGAGTTGGGCGGCTGCTGTGACTGCGCATGAAGTCTCTGTCATGCATCCGAGCATCACTTTCATACCTAACGCACGTGCAAGGGTTGCCATCTTGTGGGCTTCATGAAGACCAGTGCTCTTCATCAGCTTTATGTTAATGCCGTCGTAAGCCTCAGCTGCCTTTTTTACGTCGGAAAGACGTTGCAGGTACTCATCGGCTATGATTGGCAGGGGAGAACGTTCGCGAAGCCATGCGGTTTCTTCAAACATTTCTTTAGGCATTGGTTGCTCTACAAACAGACAATTGCGGTCGGCAAGCCATTTGCACATTTCGAGTGCCTGGTGCTTATAGCTCCAGCCCTGGTTGGCATCAACGCAAATTGGAACGTCTGAACGCTTGCGAAATGCTTCTGTAATTTCTTTATCGTGGTTCAGCCCCATTTTGATTTTTACAACTTTGAAAGGTGCGGTCTCATCTATTTTGGCTGCCATTTCCTTTGGGTCGGCGTCATAGCTGATTGTGAACGAAGTATTGGGAGTTTTTTCAGGATTCAGGCCCCATATTTTATACCAGGGTTGTCCCATGATTTTGCCGGTAAGGTCGTGCAGAGCGATATCAACAGAGGCTTTGGCGGCACGGTCGTTGGGGGCTACACTGTCCATGTATTCATGGATGTCTTCGAAACGGAAGGGGTCTGAGAACTGTGCGAGGTCGAGCGAGTTAAGATATTTGCAAACGCTCTCAACATTTTCGCCCAAATACGGTGGCATAGAGGCCTCGCCATAACCGACGATTCCGTCATATTCTATCTGGACCTGTACACCCGGAGTAGTGGTACGTTGGTTTTTTGCGAGATTGAAAGCGTGACGCAGTTTGAGTTCATAAGGTTCAAACGAAAGATTGAGCTTGCCGGAGCGTCCGACAGACTTTGTGGCACTTTCGGCGGCCGAGAGAGAGATAGGTGCGGCTGCGAATGCAAGGCCGAGAGCCGATGTTTTCAGGAAATTTCTACGATTCATAGAATTTAAGATTTACAGGTTAAAATACCAGGGATGTTGGCTTACGGGTGTGATTCCCTCAGAGCCTTCATTTCCGTGGATACGGACTGACCATAGCGGTGAATAGAGATATGCAGGAGAATCGGGGTCAAGGTTGTTCCGCTTTACCCTCCCCGAACTGTGTACATAGTTGCCGTTTGAATCATATATGCCTACATGGGTGACTTTCTGTTTCTGTGCATTTCCAAAAAACAGAAGGTCGCCTGGCTTGTAGTCGCGCCAGGCATCGGCTTCAAGACGTGTGCCGGTGCGTGCTTGCTGTGAGGCATCGCGCATCAGGATGAGACCATTGTTGAGATAGCTTACTTTTACAAGACCCGAGCAGTCCACACTCTTGATGGATGTGCCGCCCCACAGATAGGGTGAGCCTTCCATAGAGTAGGCTGTCGTGAGTATTTTCTGTGCGTCAAACTCCTGATTGGCCCAATCCTTGACAGGTGTGAGCGAAGATACGTCGGCCCACCCGCGACGGCCGTCGGGAAGTTCGATTTCAATACGGCCGTTCTTAATTTCGGAAGAGGGAACAGCTTCGACAATTGCACCAAGCACAAGGTCGGTGACAACATCGCGCGGACCTGATGCTTCGGGTGATGTGAATGCGTGGGTCTGCCAAAGGTCGGAAACGACATAGCGCCTGTCGTTCCTGCGCCATGCCTTCATCTCGTCGGGTGTCTTGCATTTTACCGAGCTTTCCGGAATCCAAGCCTTGTAGCCCTCAGGAGTAACGGCTTCCCACCATTCGCCCTGTTTTTGCAGAAGCACAACAGGTGTGCCCATAACTGCCTGTGTTGACATTTCGGCGGCATGTGCTCCACGGGTGCGCATACTTGCAACCGGTATGGAAACAAGGCCCATAGTATCGGTGAGCTGTGGCAATGCAGCCGAACCGCTCATGGCACAAAGTATAAGATTTATAAGCAGAAATATCTTTTTCATTGTTTGACTTCGATTGGAGTTATGGATATTATTTCAAGATGGCTGTCCCAAGCGGGGTAGAATAGGTTGCCCTGGAGGGTTTCGACTTCGCCCATCTGCGAGTCAACGGTTTCCGAACGGATGTATTGTTTTGCGGGCACGAATGGCTTGCCTACTGCCTTGTTGGCGGCGAGGCGGTGTGAATCCATGCCGTGTGAGTAAAAATTCTGTATATCGGGATTGTCGCTTGATGTGTAACGTCCGAACGATGGGTCTACCGGCACCCAGCCAACGCCTTCAAAGTAGACCTCGGCCCAGTCGTGCAGATTTTTTTCTCCGGGATGCAGCATCCATCCGCTTTCCCAGCGCGCCGGTACGCCAAGGGTGCGCATGAGTGATATATAGAGCAGCGACACTTGGCCGCAGTCGCCGTGTTTCTGGTCGATGACATATTCCGGTATGCACGGGATGGTGCTGTATTCTCGTGCTCCGGCCCAGGGATAGTTGCTTATGATATAGTCGTAGACTTTCTCGCTCAGAAAGAATGGATTGGTCTCATCGCCTGCGATAGCTTTTGCAAGCGAGTCAAGACGGACAATATGCGGAGCCTCAAAAGCCGTGTATTCCTTATAAAGGCTGCTTTTCTTTTTATAAGGCTTCAGATGCGACATAATATAGTCGGGTGAGAAATATTCTCCCTTGGTATCAAACGAAGCGGTGTATTCAAAGTGGGTTGTGTCACCCGGTGCTCCAACCGACTCCATAAAGTGTACCGTATTATGCTCGGACTCTCCGTCGCTGAGATAAATAGGGTGGGATGCGCTAAGTATCTTGATGTGGTTCTGTCGCTGTGTCTTCATGGGCAGAGGCAACCATACGCGCAGAAGGTCGCCTTGAATGGCCTGATGGTTTGGCACATCTACCGAGAAGCGGTAAACGACTCTATGGGCACCTCCGACCGGATTTTGGCCGTTTTGCCATTGCAGAATAGAATCGACATAGCTTATGCGCAGTGGCGATGCGTCTGCACCTCGGTGGGTGAAGCCGCTTAGAGCAGGGTCGAGCAGGGCCATATTGCGCAAGGCTTTCTTGAATACACGGGTCGTACCGTCAAACGATAGTGTCTCGACGTATTTTTTGTCGATAAGCTGCTGCAGCTTTTCCATGGTAAGGTCGGGGTATTTCTTTTGGGCTATTTCAAGAAATTCCTCAACTGTAAATGGAAAGTCGGCACGTGTGCGCTGAGCCACGGCCATTACTGAATCGTGTTCAAGCCAACGAGGCTGTACGGCAGCGACCGATAGAGTTATTGCCGAAGCGCATGCAATAGTTAGAAGTCGATTTTTCATGCTTTTATAATGTCGATTAAGGCCATTGTAATGCCGATTACTCCCATTACAAACAGGAGAATGGCGATAATGCGGTTGACAAGCCACATGGAGCGCACATTGATGCGTTTGCGTAATTTATTTACAATCCATGTGATGCCGTACCACCATAATAGTGCCCCGCCCAAGATGCATACGTACACAAAAATGTAATGGTGGATTCCGAAATCGGGCAGTATGATGCAGAATCTGGCAAAAAGGCCTACTATGAAGAAGAGAATGAGCGGATTGGAAAATGTAAAGAGAAAACCTGTCACAAGGTCGCTCCAAAAGTTGGTAGTCTGGGGCATATCAACACTTTTGAGCGAACGTGTCGGATTCTTCTTAAAAAGATAAGCTGCAAAGATAGCGAGAACAAGGCCGCCTCCGAGTTGAAGCCACAATTGCTGGCTTTCGATGAAATCCGTAACGAAACTGAGGCCGAGCCCTGCAAGCAGACAATAGAACAGGTCGGATATGGAGGCCCCGATACCTGTAAACATGGCAGGCCAGCGTCCTTTTGACAAGGTGCGCTGGATGATAAGCATTCCTACCGGCCCCATGGGGGCTGATATCAAGGCTCCTATGGCCAGACCTCTTGGCAATATGTATAGCAGTTGCTCCATACTAAAGAGCAAAGATAACAAAATCCCTAAAAACGGACAAATCAACTGCCCGATTTTTAGGAATTTTTCTTTAAAAAAGTTTATTTAAAGAACTTTTTTATAAATGCTTGTTATGTGCTTTAGAAATTATTAATCGTACTTCTGAGTGCGGTAAGACGTTCAAGTAGCATCGGAAGCAAGTCGAGACGGAGCATATTGGCACCATCACTTTTGGCTTTTGCCGGTTCGGGATGAGTCTCTATGAACAGTCCGTCGGCTCCCACAGCAATGGCGGCGCGGGCTATGGTCTCAATCATGTCGGGGCGACCGCCGGTTACGCCTCCGCTTGTATTTGGCTGTTGCAGCGAATGGGTGACATCCATTATAACAGGGCATTTGCATTCTTTCTGCATTTCCGGTATTCCACGGAAGTCAACCACAAGGTCTCCGTAGCCGAAAGTGGTGCCGCGGTCGGTAACCATAACTTCAGAACATCCCGATTCACGTACTTTGTCAACTGCAAAGCGCATTGAGCCGGGCGCAAGAAACTGTCCTTTCTTTATATTTACGGCACGGCCCGTCTTGGCTGCCGCTATCAGAAGGTCGGTCTGACGGCAGAGAAAAGCAGGAATCTGAAGAATATCTACAAAGTCGGCAGCCATGCGGGCTTCTTCGGGCTGATGTATGTCGGTAACGACGGGCACACCTATTTCCTTGCGTACTTTACCAAGTATCTGCAAAGCCTCTAAATCACCTATTCCCGTGAAGGAGTCAAGGCGTGAACGGTTAGCCTTGCGGTAAGAACCTTTGAAAACATAGGGTATTCCTAACCTGCTACATATAGGAGCGATGGTGGCGGCTATATCAAGTGCCATCTGTTCGCCTTCAATTACGCAAGGTCCTGCAAGCAGAAAAAAGTTGTTGACAGGGGAGTCTTTAAGATATTCTGATATAAGCATGTTTTTTTCATTTTAGGAAGTAATCGATTGTATTATGTGGCATGTGTCGCATGCTACGAGAGCAGCGGTTTCGGTGCGAAGACGATTGTCGCCAAGACTCACGGGACGCCAGCATTCGTCAAGAGCACGGGTGATTTCTTCTTTGGAAAAGTCTCCCTCAGGCCCGATTAGGATTGTCGTATCGGCTCCGGAACGGTATTCTTTGGCAAACAATAGCCGTGGTATCGAAGGGTCGCAGTATGCTATGAAGCGTTCGCCATCGCGGGTCGCATCGAGAAACGATGAATAGGGCGTCATCGGGTCAATTTGCGGCAATACAGCCTTAAGCGATTGCTTCATTGCCGAGACAGCAATCTTTTCAAGGCGTTCCAAGTTGATGTCTTTTCGCTCAGAATAACGGCAGCGAAGAGGCACTATACGGTCAACTCCAATCTCTACGAGTTTCTCTACGAGCCACTCCATACGGTCATTGTGTTTGGTCGGTGCAATGGCAATTGTGATATTGCCTTTCCATACTTTTGGCAGGGAGATGGTTTCGACTACATCTACATAGGCGTGCTTGGGATGTGCGTCGCGAAGAATACAGCGATGCAATCCCCCACGTCCGTCGACTACTTCTATCTCATCGCCGGAGCGCATACGCAGCACTCTGACGCAGTGTGCCGAGTCGCTTTCGGGCAGCAGTCCTGTAGTCAGGATATCGGGAGCATAGAATCTTATCATTTTTACTTGTTTTCGTCATCGACAAATCCTGCTGCTCCGCTCGGTACTTCTTCGGCTTCTTTTACGGCTGATTCCATTTCAGGTTGCGCCGGCTGTTTGAAGATAAAGAAGAACAATACCCCTACTACCAGTGCATAGGCTGCAAATATGTACCACGACTCACGCCATCCTGCAAGCTGCTGAACGGCATCGAGACCGGGAGCGAACACATTCTTGTTTATGATGAAGGTGCCGGCAAGGAATGTACCAAGCGATGCACCTACACCATTGGTCATCATCATGAAAAGTCCCTGGGCAGAAGAACGCAGTTCGGGACTCGTCTGCTGGTCGACAAAAAGGCCGCCCGATACGTTGAAGAAGTCAAAAGCCACACCATAGACTATGCATGAGAGCATCAGCAGCCATACACCCGACGGACTTGTGTTGCCGAGTCCGAAGAAGCCGAAACGCAAAGCCCATGCAAACATGGCCATAAGCATAACTCCCTTGATGCCGAATTTACGAAGACATACAGGGATGAGCAGAATGCATAATGCTTCGGAGGCTTGTGAGAGCGATATGAGGAAAGTCGGGTTTGATGCAAAGAAATCATCGGCATATTGTGCTACTTTACCGAAATGCTCGATGTACATAGTGCCATAAGAATTGGTAATCTGAAGCGATACGCCCAGCAGCATCGAGAAAATGAAGAATACAGCCATCTCCTTGCGCTTGAAGAGTTTGAAAGCACTCAATCCGAGAGAATCTGAGATAGAGCCCTTGGATTCGCGGTTAACCGGACAGGGGGGCATTGTAAGGGCATACACAGCGAGAGCTATGCTGATAATGCCGCAAGTGAACAACTGATAATAAGTGCTTTGTATGGCCACGCCGTCAATTTTGACGAAATTGACAAAAAGCTCTGCAACGATAAAACCAACTGTACCAAATACTCTAATAGGCGGGAATTCTTTTATGGTGTCCATTCCGTGTCGTTTCATTGCACTGAATGCCACCGAGTTGTTCAACCCGATTGTAGGCATGAAAAACGCAACTGAACACGTATAGAGTATAAACAGCGGACCGAACTGGATATCGGAACCGGCACTCATGGCGTACCATCCTGCAGCAAGCATGAACGAACCGGCAAGCACATGACAAAGACTCATCATCTTCTGCGCCGGCAAGAAACGGTCGGCTATCATACCTATCATGGCAGGCATAAACAAGGACACAAGTCCCTGTACTGTATAGAACCAGAATACATAGTCGCCAAGACCTACTGAACCCAGAAACAGGCCGAGTGATACAAGGTACGAACCCCATACGGCAAACTCAAGAAAACCGAGAGCCGCGAGTCTTATTTTCAAGCTTTTCATTTGTCGGTATTGATTATTGGATTTGATGTGTTATTATTCAGAAAACGTATCTAATTTGGATAAGGTTGTGTAATTCAGGCTTCTCCTCTTTTTTTCTTGAGAATTGCACTTATTCTGGCAGCCTCTTCATAGTTCTCATCCTCTATGAGCTTTGATAGAAGCTTTTCAAGTTCCTCGATAGCGAATTTCTCGGGATTTGGTTCTGCCACTATATCGGAGGTATCGTCGCTATCAGCCGCAGTCGATTCTTTGGCGGTGGGGTCATCTTCGATTATGAATCCCGTTTCTTCAAGAATGGCGTGGGTGGTCCATATAGGGGCTTTGCAGCGCATGGCTATGGCGATGGCATCTGATGTGCGGGCGTCGAGCACAATCTGCCTTTCACCATCGCTGAAGGTCAGTTCGGAAGAGAATATGCCATCTTCAAATTTATAGATGAATACTTCGCGCAGACGTATTCCGAATGCCTGTGCAAAGCTGATGAAGAGGTCGTGGGTTAAGGGACGTGGGGGTGTGATACCTTCCATGCGTATAGCGATAGACTGAGCTTCGGCCGCTCCGATTACCACCGGTATGCGATAGGGGCCGTCGACCTGAGCAAGCAGCAGTGCAAATGCTCCGCTCTGAAGTTGGTTGTATGAGAGGCCCAAGACCGAAAGTTTTACTCTGTCTTCCATATTATATCAGTGTTTTTATTCAATATTCTGTCCGGTAATAATTCCTGAGCCGAGACAGCGGTGCGAATCCTTGTCATAAAGCACGGCAAACTGGCCCGGGGCTATACCTTGTACCTTGCGGTCGGATGAAATCACATATTCTCCGGCAGCATCAAGGCGTGTAAGACTACCCTTGATGAATTCCGGCATGTGCCTGTTCTTAAAGGTAATCTCAACATTGGTGCAGTCGGTGTTTTCCCACGGATTAAGAGTTATGAACTTAGTTTCGGCAAGATGGAGATAACGTCCATACTGTTGCTCCGTGTCATATCCTCCACTGACATAGATGATATTGTTCTCAATGTCTTTTTTCACAACATACCACGGGCCGCCGCTCAGGCCGAGTCCCTTGCGCTGTCCTATGGTATGGAACCAGAATCCATGATGCTGTCCGAGGATTTTGCCGGTTTCCAGCTCAACAATAGGACCCGGACGTTCGCCGAGATGGCGCCGTATGAAATCGTTGTAATTGATTTTACCCAGGAAGCAGATTCCCTGTGAGTCCTTGCGCATGGCGTTTGGCATGTGTGTGGCAAGGGCTATCTCGCGGACCTCTGCCTTTGGAAGATTACCGATTGGGAAAATTATGTGCTTGAGCTGGTCGTAGGTGATACGTCCGAGGAAGTCGGTCTGGTCTTTTACCGGGTCAACAGCCGTGGTGAGCCACTTATAGCCGGCATCGTCTGTTTCGGTAGACGCATAGTGACCGGATGCGGTCAGGTCAAATTCATGGCCTATACGCTGTTCGAAGAACCCGAATTTTATGATGAGGTTGCACATCATATCGGGATTGGGCGTGAGTCCTTGGCGCACTGTATCGAGCGCATATCCCATTACGTATTCCCAATATTCGTCGTGGAGAGGAATAATCTCCAACGGCAACCGATAGCGCGCGGCTATGAGACGGCACATCTCAACATCTTCTTCGTAAGAGCAATCGCCAAGTCCGTCGTCGCGTCCTATCTTTATATAAAATAGGTGTACGTCGTGCCCTTCTTCTACAAGCCGGTGTACGGCAACAGCAGAGTCAACACCTCCTGATATAAGAGCTGCAATTCTCATAGGTCAGATACCGGCATTCTGTCGGAGCAGTGTTAGCGTGTTAATCAGACCGTGGATATTTGCATCCTTAACGAGGAGCTTGTGACGTGAGTCCATAAGATATATCGACGGTTTTTCGCGCATACTGAAATATTGGTCGGCACTGTTGGATGCTCCTATAATCCATTCTTTGGGATATCCGGCAGCTTCTGCTTTCCATTCCGGTGTTGCCTCGCCCGGAGTGATACAAAGTACGGTTAGGATACCGGCCTTGATGAGGGCAGTGGCATTGATGTCGGCTGAGAGGTGTATGCGCGACATATCGCAGTCCGAGCAGTCGTTTTCATTGAAGAAAAGCACAATCATCTGGGTATGGATATCGTTAAGGGAGCCTTTCTGGCCGTCGAGTGTGACATAGTCCAGATTACCTACGGGTTGTCCGACCTGGGTGTTTTCCATAATCTGTACCTGTGTGGCAAAATATTTACGGTCTTCTGCAGGTACTTTCTTATGGTTTGCTGCAGCTTTGGCGAATGGCAAAAACACCTCGTCGCTGTAGAATTGTGCGGTGTCGCAGTGACTCCAGTTCTGTGCCATGCGGGCCAGGGCGAGAGTCTGGGGCCCTGATTTCTCAACTTGCTTGATAACGCGGTTTATGGCAGAGTGTACAGTGTCGGCAGAAGCGTAAGGCATGAATGATACCCAGTCTCCGAAAGTATTGTTGAACTTGTCCATCTTTGACATGGCGCCTTTGAAGTCGCAATGATTCCAGAATTTGCTTACCAGGAAATCACATCTTTCAGTGAGGCCGGTCATGTCATCCGAGGGCTTTGGGTAGGGGAAAAGGTCTCCGTCAGCTGCGCGTGTGCTGAATGCGAATGCCAAAATGGCTGTTATATATAGGAATATACGTTTCATAAAGACAAATTTACACTATTGATACGCAAAATTACGCAAAAAACATGATTAAACCAAATTGGCATGCAGTTTGTTGCTTTTTAAAATAACAACTCTAAAAATTCATATATGAATTTCAATAATTTCACAATTAAGTCGCAAGAAGCCATACAGAAAGCGGTGGAATTGACCCGTGCCGCCGGAACGCAGGCCATAGAGCCTGTGGCGCTTCTTAAAGGCGTTATCGATGAAGGCGACTCGCTGGTGAAGTTTATCTTCCAGAAGATTGGTGCCAATATTGGTTCGGTCAACAGCCTTATTGACCGCGAGATTGCCTCTTTGCCTAAAGTGAGCGGCGGTGAGCCGTATTTGAGCCGCACTGCCAACGATGTACTTCAGAAAGCTCTTGATATTGCTAAAAAACAAGGTGATGAATATGTAGCCCTCGAGGCTTTATTGCTTGCATTGTTTGAAGTTAATTCATCGGCATCTTCCATTCTTAAAGATGCCGGTCTCAATAAAAAAGAGCTTGAGGCCGCTATCGAAGAGCTGCGCAAGGGTAAGAAAGCTACCGACCAGAACTCGGAAGAAACGTATAATGCCCTGTCAAAATATGCTATCAACCTGAATGAAAGGGCACGCAGCGGTAAGCTTGACCCCGTGATTGGCCGTGATGAAGAAATTCGTCGTGTGCTGCAGATTCTTAGCCGCCGTACAAAGAACAATCCTATGCTTATCGGTGAGCCGGGTACCGGTAAGACCGCCATTGCCGAAGGTCTTGCCCACCGTATCGTGCGTGGCGACGTGCCTGAGAACCTTCGCACCAAGCAGATTTACTCTCTTGACATGGGCGCACTGGTGGCCGGTGCCAAGTATAAGGGCGAATTTGAGGAACGATTGAAGGCTATTGTTAACGAAGTGCAGTCGAGCGACGGCGAAATCATCCTCTTCATTGATGAAATCCATACCCTCGTCGGCGCCGGCAAGGGCGAAGGAGCTATGGATGCCGCAAACATCCTCAAGCCCGCTCTCGCCCGTGGTGAGTTGCGCAGTATCGGTGCAACGACTCTTGACGAATATCAGAAGTACTTTGAAAAAGACAAGGCTCTGGAGCGTCGTTTCCAGAAAGTCATGGTCAATGAACCTGATGAGCTGAGTGCCATAGCCATCCTTCGCGGACTGAAAGAACGCTATGAGAATCACCATCATGTGCGCATCCGTGACGAGGCTATCGTGGCTGCCGTTCAGCTTTCGGAACGATACATTACCGACCGTTTCCTTCCTGATAAGGCTATTGACCTTGTGGACGAAGCCGCTGCAAAGCTGAAACTCGAAATCGACTCTGTGCCGCAGGCTCTTGATGACATAACTCGCCGTATAGCTCAGAAAGAGATTGAACGCGAGGCCATCAAGCGCGAGAATATGCCCGAGCGCGTAAAAGAGATTGAAAAAGAAATTTCCGACCTCCGTGACGAGGAAAAGGAATTCTCCGCTAAATGGCAGGCCGAGAAGGAGCTTATCAACAAGATTCAGCAGAACAAAGTAGACCTCGAACAACTGAATTTTGAAGCCGAACGCGCCGAACGCGAAGGTGATTATGCCAAGGTTGCTGAAATCAGGTATTCCCGTATCCAGGCCAAAGAAAAAGAAAACGAGCAGCTGCAGGAACAGCTCAAGATGATGCAGGGCGACAAGGCCATGATTAAGGAAGAAGTCGATGCAGAAGACATTGCCGATGTAGTATCACGTTGGACGGGCATTCCTGTCAACAAGATGGTACAGAGCGAAAAGGAAAAACTGCTCCACCTTGAAGAAGAGCTCCACTCGCGTGTAATTGGTCAGGAAGAGGCCATTCGTGCCATAGCCGATGCAGTTCGCCGTTCACGTGCCGGACTTGCCGACCCCAAGCGTCCTATCGGTTCGTTCATCTTCCTCGGTACCACCGGTGTCGGCAAGACTGAGCTTGCCAAGGCCTTGGCCGAGTATCTGTTTGACGATGAAAACATGATGACCCGTATCGACATGAGCGAGTATCAGGAGAAGCACAGTGTGTCGCGTCTCGTAGGAGCGCCTCCGGGATATGTAGGCTACGATGAAGGCGGCCAGCTGACAGAAGCGGTGCGCCGCAAACCTTACTCTGTCGTGCTGTTCGATGAAATCGAAAAAGCCCATCCCGATGTGTTCAACATCCTGCTCCAGGTGCTTGATGACGGCCGTCTTACCGACAATAAAGGACGTAACGTCAACTTCAAGAACACCATCATAATAATGACGTCAAATATGGGTGCACCCCTCATCCGTGACAATTTTGCCAAGATGACTGAGGAAACTAAGCCCAAGGTTGTGGAGGAAACCAAGGAGGCCGTGCTCGAAATGCTCAAGCAGACCATCCGCCCGGAATTCCTCAACCGTATTGACGAAATCATTATGTTCACCCCGCTCAACCGCAACGAGATTGAAGAAATCGTGGGCCTGCAGATTAACAGCATCCGCAAGATGCTCAAGGCTTCGAGTGGCATCGAACTCAGCGTAACACCTAAGGCTCTTGCCTTCCTTGCCGACGAAGGTTATGACCCCGAATTCGGTGCACGTCCTGTCAAGAGAGCAATCCATCGTCTTGTTCTCAACCAGTTGTCAAAAGACATTCTTGCACAGAAAGTCGACCGCGACCATCCTATCGTGATTGATGTAAATGCAGAAGGTACAGACCTCGTATTCCATAATTAATCATAGCAAATAGCACATTTGGGGGCACACCGGATTTAAAAGTCTGGTGTGCCCTTTGCTTTATTTATTAATTAAAGTGAGTTCAATGAAAATAATCAAAAGAATGTCAGTCGATTATTGTACATCCTTTTTAGATTGATTATGGGTTTCTCACCTTGTCGTTACATATATTATCATAAAACGATGACTTCTGCCTGGAACATCCTACCATCAAGGTGAAAGTAACTTTTCCTGTTTTAGCGTGGAGACGCAAGTCCTTACGGTTGAGCATGGTGTCAAAAAAATTACAGAATTCATTGGTTATTACAAAACTTTTATTAATTTTGTTTTTTGTAAATATTGCGATAAAGAGTTTTTGTTTGCTATGTAATACTATAATTTAATACTTTATCGCTAACCTTCAAAATCTCAATCACTTAGTCCTATCGGACTTACATTAAAAAGTATTCGCTAATTCTTTAATTGACCTAATATGAAAACGAAAACTTTTCTATGGCGTGTTATGTTTGGCTGCATGGCCGCTTTGATGGTGGGTATATGTTCGGCATGTAGTTCAGACGACCCTGAACCCTCCCCCCCCCCACTCCTGAACAGCCTATAACCGGTGAAGTTGATTTCAAAATTGATTTGCCGGACGGCAGTGGAACTGGTACTGCCTATTCACCTGTTATTGTGCGCGGTGGTGATGAGCTTAATTTGGAAATTACCCAGACAAGCAACTACACTGACCCTAATGGCCAAGTTATCACCCGTGGGCCCAAGGCGATAATCGCTCTTGAAGTTCAGCTCGATACGGTTGTTGCAAAAGATTTAGCAAGTTTAACAAAAGTCAACGACGTCTCTGATATAAAGACGACAACGTCCGGTACGTCCCCCGTGCGCCATCAGACGGCTCAAAAGCTTGAAGTAGGGGGACAAGAGATAGCATTTGATTTGGCATATGAAGTCTATACGTTTACAAACTCGGCAAATGAAAAGATTGAAATGCCTTATATCAGGCTTAATCCGGCGAAATTTGGCAGTGCCAACTCAACCGAGGAAACATCTCGTGGTCGTACAGTAATTGCTGTTTCTGCTGTTAAGGTACGTCCGATGGCAATGTCGCGCGCGCAAACTGTAACCGATTCTACTATGTACGAGGTTGAAGTCCGCTTTAACATTGGTCTTGAAAGCGTTAATACCAAAGAAAGCGATTCGCAAGCTTTGGAATTTTCAGCAAAATATGTCGGAATTGTTGAAACGACAACTACATTAGAAGACCCAAAAGTAGAACTCTCACATGCATGGGAGGTCAAAAGCGGTACTAACAGTACAGCTTCTCCCTTTGTGCAAACAAAAGGGCAAGATATGGAACTCTGGCTGACACAGACTTCTGTCTATACCGACGAATACTGCAACCGATATACGTGCGAACCGAAAGCTAAAATAAAAATTTCGACCGTAGGTGATACCGTTTGGGCATCTTCTGTTGATGAACTGACAAAACTCGTGGAAACGTCTGGCGACGTTTCTGACGCAACACTTGCAACTCAAATTTTTTCTGTTGGTACGAAAAACATTAGTATTGATTGGAGCTATGAGAAAGCTGCGGCACCGGATGGAGTGGACGTTGAAATGCCTTATTACAAACTTTCTCCCGTGAAACTGAAAAACGTTTCCCAGAAGAAGCTTGAAGGCAACAATACGGCAACGTCTGAAAATAATGTTGACGCCTATGAAATTACGGCGACATTTGCTCAGACGGCAACGGCAACAAGCTCAATCGGCAGCTTCTCTCAGAGTTTTGACGTGGAATATGTGGTAACGTATGTCGGTGCGCTGGAAGTAAAATTGGTGGATGTGAAGTACAACCGGCGATACGAATGGTACGAAGCCCATGATAATCTTGCATTAAGGTCCTGCTATATTATTGAACGCGAATTGGTTTATTCTAATGGTGAAACCAAGAAAGAAGAATACCGCAGTGGAAATTATGCCGTAGACCTTTTAGCCGGAACGGATAATCCCAAAAGTTCTTTTGAATATACGGAAGTCCCTCTTGAGAATGGAGATATAATGACATTTAAGCAGTATCGAACTATTCTCAATGATGAGGGCGCACATGCAATTTGCGGTTCAAAAACGGGGGTCCCTGATTTAAATAAGATAACCTTCCAACTTGAGGAAGAACGGTTTAATGACACATTTGGTCCCGAATATTGGTCTTTATATAAAATATTTGGAACTAATATTTCTTTTGGCGAAGAAGATCATATACAAGGATGGTATGTGATAGCTGTGATTCATTACCGTTGCATGAGACTCGATTATGAAGATTATTCTGGTCGTCTAGGTCATATGATTCGTCGTTATGAACTTGATACAGGTTTTACAGACCGTTTTTATTACTTTGAGGATACTGATACTGTCATTGATTTCACCGATATGCAAATGAAGCGAGATTACAGTTTTAGTGTTGAAGATATAGTAATTCCCGAAGGTCCAGCAAAGGTATATAAGCATGAGTGTAAAGCTCATTATCTCGGAAAAGATTTCTATAATACCACTGTGGACACAGTCTACCAATACAAATGAACTTGCAACAGGTTTTAAAGCTCAGAGAGATTGCTGATGCCTTTGGTGGTTTTTGACCATTCCGAAGCATGGCAGATTACCTCATTTAGCAGCACTCTGACCTCGCTGTCGCAATTTCACTTGGGGCGTTCGTCTGCACATTTTTAAAGTTCGACACCTACTATTAGAGCTTGTTTAATAATATATGTTACCGACCGATGTCGCATCTATTATTAAACAAGCTCTAATATTGGTCATTTTTAGAGATTTTCATAGAACTTTAATGCTTGATAAATGGTTATAACATTGATTAGATTCTTATAACCAAAATTCAAGTTTAAGATATTATGAAAAGATTTCTCTATTTATTTGTGTGTGCGCTTCCTCTGTTCTTCGTAGCATCTTGCGATGACGACGACAAGGACCTTCCAAACGCAGACTTCACGATGCAGATTTCCGGCGGTGAGTTTGTCAACGGTCAGATTTATGTAGTTCCTGACACAACTCTCATTGTTGAATCGGTAGGTGTTATCAACAATGAGCAGGGCAAGAAAGCCATCATCACCTATGCCGACTATTTCCTGAATGGCCGTTTCGTAGGTCAGAGCGTGGTTGCTCCTTACGGAATTGAAATTATTATTCCGGCTGATATGCCCGTCGGTAAGTACAGCCTGCAGGTGAACGCTCCTATCTATGCAGTTGATAAGTCGCCGGCCTTCGGTTGCGTACTCTACACGGTAAATGTAGTTTCTTCGGTCGACGAGATACCCGATGGCGGAGAAAGCAGCTACCAAAATACCCCAAGTATTCAGGAAAACGAACCAACAGTAAAATAAAGTCATGAAGTACGACACTAAAAAAATTGTCAGCCATATAGTCGATAGTTATCGCAAAGCCGGTCATGCTCTTGAAAAGGCCGAGCGTCATAACGGAGGTGAAATATCCTCATGGATGGACCAGGATGTTTTCGACCGGGATGCAGACGCCATACAGACCGCTTATGACGAAGGAAAGTTTGACGATGTGGATGCATCGCAGGTCGACTCACTGATGGAAAAATATGGGGCTTCTGATGTGTATCATCTTGTAGCATCATACTTCAATGCCACCGGTAAGATTCTGAACATACAATAGACCTCCATATAGGCGGGATGCCTCTTTTTGGCATCCCGCTTTTTTTGTGTGTATTCTGTTTTTTAATTTTGATGTATTGAGGGAATTGTGTAATTTTGCAATAATTTTTTTATAAGGATTTGTAAGTATTAGGTTACAAATTCTTTTTATGTTGCTTACTTGTTATAATAATGAAGATTTTTCAGAAAGCTTTGCTTGCGGTGGCCGCTTCAGCCTTTTGTTTCCAGCCTTTTGAAGTGCAGGCCGTAATAGATAATCCTGTGACAATTGCAGTTCTAAAGGTATATGACAAGGAACTTCAGTCCAATCCGAAGAACTATATGGTTTGGTTTAGACGTGCCAATGAATATTATCGTCACAACGAATATGAGAAAGCTCTCGAGGATGTAAACAATGCGTTGAAGTATGTTCCGGTCAGCGATAAAGACCTTCGCTTTCAAGCATATATGCTCCGTGCCTCGATTTACGACCAGACTTCACGTAAGGCCGACGAATTGAGCGACCTTAATTCAGCAATAGCACTTGACCCGGAGTCGTATGCGGCTTATTATCTCAAAGCCAACGCTGAGTATGAACTGGGCGATATTGCCGCTGCTAAAACCGATTATGCCAAGCTTCAGCGTTTCAATACACGTTCACTTGAAGCCGTGCTCGGTTTGGCGCGTTGTGCAGTGAAGGAAAATAACCTTTCGGCTGCCAACGACTACCTGCAGCAGGCCGCCGACTTTGCACCCAACAATCCTAAGGTCTTTGTAAGGCGTGCATCCGTAAGGAAGATGATAGGCGATGACAGCGGTGCGGTAGATGACCTGATTCTCGCCCTCAGTCTTAAATCTGATGATTCCGATGCCGTTCAGGCACTTGTCGATTATGGCAATACCAACTATGCCGTTACTATCACGGCACTGACAAACGCCATGCAGCTTGCTCCTGACAATGCCCTCTATCGCTATCTGCGCGCCATGATAGCAGAGGCTCACTTCAACTATAACTCGGCCATAACAGACTTCCGTTATATCCTTGACAATAATCTTTACAATTATCATGGTATAAACGCTTCTTTGGCCCGCAGCCTTTACGGTCTCGGCAATTATGACGAGGCATTGATTCAGATTGATAATGCTCTCGGCACAGTGGACAATGTAGCCGATTATTTTGTGGTACGCAGCAAGATTCTTCGTGCGCTCGGTCGCAATGATGACGCTATTAATGCTGCAGCGAAGGCTTTGGCCGTAGACCGCTCTTACGTTCCTGCATTAGTTGAGATGGCCATGAACTTTGTTGATAAAAAAGACTATCGTCAGGCCGCAAGTCTTCTTGCTGAGGCATCGATGGACGATGCCAACAATCCTTCGGTTTATCTCCTGCGCGCGTGGCTTATGAAAGATAAGCTTAAGGATGCTGCCGGTGCAAAGTCCATGAATGAACAGGCGTTGGCCATAGACGGCTACGATATGAACAATGTAAAGTCGCTGCGTGGATTTGCCCTTATGAACCTTGGTCGTGAGCCTGAGGCCGACCTCTGGATGGAAAATCTTCTTGAGAATGTACAGGACAACGATGGCTTAATCAATTATTATGGCGCATGCTACTATGGATTGCGCGGTAATATGGACAAGGCTCTTGAATGCGCAGAACGTTCAATGAGCAAGGGCTATAGCGACAAACATAACTGGCTTAAGAACACCGACGGTCAGATTAATGCTTCTTCACTTCGCGGAGACCTCAATTTCCTTCAGCTCGTTGAGAAATACATGAATAAGTGATTTAAGAGTAGCACTAAATAAAAAAATCTCCGGAGCCAACATGGCCTCGGAGATTTTTTGCACTATGGTATTTTATTCGGCCGCTTTGCGGAGAACTATATAGTGGCAGCCTGAAGTGTTGAGTCGGAGTGTAGAATCGTTCTCAAAGTCTACGGTTGATATTTCGGGAAGAACTTGTTTGATAAGGTCTTCAACCTGCATGTTTTCACAAGCCATTAGGGTGGCGGGTCCGGCGTTGAGGGCAATTGAATCGCCGTTAAGAATATATGAGCCGTTGATTGAGTTGCAATTGGTCACAATTGAATAGGTGCTGTCAGCTTCGAAGCTGATATATTGATCAACGTCAGGAGTGATTTCTGCAGGGCGTGCATAAACAGAATCGCTGATTACTACATTTTCAATATTCCATTTGCCGAGAATAGAGTTTTCTACTATCTCTATGGAATCGTTCTGCTGCTCGCTGGCAGAAGTCTGATTGGAATTGCCGCTGCATGAAGCGAGAAGAAGTGCTGTTGCGGCTGCTGTTAAAATAAAGGATTTCATAAAATTGATTACTAAAAAAGAAGCTTTGCCGATAACAACCGACAAAGCGTCCTATGATAAGTTATGATGTGTGCTTATTGTGCGGTTTCTTCAACGCCGGCGAGTGTGGGGTCAATCATGATGCGACCGCAGTATTCGCAAACGATGATTTTTTTGTGCATGCGGATTTCCATCTGCTTTTGCGGTGGAATGCGGTTGAAGCATCCTCCACAGGCATTACGTTGAACGTACACGATACCAAGGCCGTTGCGGGCATTCTTGCGGATACGCTTGAAAGCGGTAAGGGTGCGCTCGTCGATTTTGGGTTCGAGATTCTTGGCTTTAGCGCGGAGAGCTTCTTCTTCCTGGCGTGTTTCGCTTACTATTTCGTCAAGCTCGCTCTGCTTTTCGCCGAGGATGTGCTCAAGGTCGGCGAGACGCTCGCGTGTTGCCTGAATGTCGGCCTGACGATTGTCGATGGCGCGTGAATGGTCGTTGATATGTTTCTGTGCGAGTTCTATTTCAAGTGTCTGGAATTCAACTTCCTTGTGGAGCAGGTCGTATTCGCGGTTGTTGCGAACGTTGTCCATCTGCTCGTTGTATTTTGAAATGAGAGCTTGGCAGTTTTTGATTTTTTCCTTTTCAGCGGCTACCGAGCGGGTGAGGTCTTCGATGTCGTGAGCGTAATTGTCAATACGGGTATGCAGACCTGCAATCTGGTCTTCGAGGTCCTTGACTTCAAGAGGAAGTTCGCCGCGAATAGTCTTGATACGGTCGATTTCAGAGAGAATTGTCTGGAGTTCGTAGAGAGACCTAAGACGTGATTCTACTGTGAGAGTGTCATTTTTCTTTTCTGCAGCCATGCTGTTATAGATATTTTATTGAATTTCTTTCTGACTCTGAATTATAGATTGCAAAGTTAGGAAAAAATTTTGAAATTACGTTATAAAAAATCTGTTTTGCGCAAGCTTCGCTCTCAAAATGACCTATGTCGGTCAGGAAGATGCGCTTGCCGTAGTCTACAAAGTCGTGATAGCGGGTGTCGGAAGTCAGATATGCATCGCAGGCGGCAGCTATTGCAGCAGGTATGAATTCACCTCCCGAGCCTCCGCATATGCCTATGCGCTTAATGCCGTGTCGGGGCATTTCCGAGCATCTTACCATCGGAGAGCCGAAGGCATTCTTTATTTTGGCAATAAACTCATTAGCGGTGATTGTTTCCGGAAATTCAGCTATGACTCCGAGGTCCGTTTCTGCCGTGGCTCCGGGATTTAGTACTTCAATGGCTTGTGCTCCGAGCATCCTGGCCATTTGCCATGATATGCCGTCTATAGCCGAGTCGAGTGCCGTATGGCTCGCAAAAATACTGATTCCGTTGCTGATGGCTGAGGCGCTCATTCTTTCGGGAGATTAATCTCAAGGTTGAGTTCGTCGAGCTGCTTTTGGTCGAGTGCTGCGGGGGCATCAAGCATCACGTCGCGTCCTGAATTGTTTTTGGGGAAAGCGATGCAGTCGCGGATAGAGTCAAGTCCGGCAAAGAGCGATACCCAGCGGTCGAGACCGTAGGCCAGACCTCCGTGAGGTGGTGCGCCGTACTTGAACGCATTCATCAGGAAACCGAACTGTTCCTGTGCCTTTTCGGGAGTGAAGCCGAGAATTTCAAACATCTTGGCCTGAAGACCGGCATCGTGGATACGGATAGAACCACCGCCGACTTCAACACCGTTGATGACCATGTCGTAGGCATCTGCACGTACTTCTTCGGGTTTGGTGTCGAGCATGGGGATATCCTCGTCCTTAGGATGGGTGAAGGGGTGGTGCATAGCCATGAGGCGCTGTTCTTCGTCGCTCCATTCAAACATGGGGAAGTCTACAACCCATAGGCAAGCGAATTTGTTCTTGTCGCGCAGGCCGAGCTGACGGCCCATTTCAAGACGAAGTTCGCAGAGCTGCTTGCGGGTACGCATTGCGTCGTCGCCGCTCAGTATGAGGATGAGGTCGCCGGGGTATGCATCCATCTTCTTGGCCATCTCCTGAAGCACTTCCTGGGTGTAGAATTTGTCGACAGAAGATTTCACGGTGCCGTCTTCGCCAACGCGGGCATATACCATGCCTTTGGCACCAATCTGAGGACGTTTTACATATTCGGTGAGTGCGTCGAGCTGCTTGCGGGTATAGTGGGCTGCACCCTTGGTGCAGATGCCACCGATATATGCCGCATTATCGAATACACTGAATCCATGACCCTTGAGCACATCCATGAGTTCTACAAACTTCATGTCGAAACGAAGGTCGGGTTTGTCAGAACCATAATACTTCATAGCGTCGGCCCAGGGCATACGCTGGAAAGGCTCGGTAAGCTCTATGCCGCGAATTTCTTTGAACAGGTGCTTGGCCATTCCTTCGAAAAGCTCTATTACATCGTTCTGCTCTATAAAGCTCATCTCGCAGTCAATCTGTGTGAATTCGGGCTGGCGGTCGGCACGAAGGTCTTCATCACGGAAGCATTTTACAATCTGGAAATAGCGGTCCATTCCGCTCACCATCAGGAGCTGCTTGAGTGTCTGAGGAGACTGGGGCAGAGCATAGAACTGGCCGGGATTCATGCGCGATGGCACAACGAAGTCGCGAGCACCTTCAGGAGTCGACCCCACAAGCATGGGAGTTTCGATTTCGAGGAAGCCTTTTGAGTCGAGGTAGCGACGCACTTCCATAGTCATGCGGTGGCGCAATTCGAGATTGCGGCGCACGGGAGTACGACGCAGGTCGAGATAACGGTAGCGCATACGCAGGTCGTCGCCGCCATCAGTATCGTCTTCGATGGTGAAGGGTGGAACTTCGCTTGGATTGAGTATGCGCAGTGTGTCGGCAAGAATCTCTATATCGCCGGTTGGCAGATGAGGATTCTTTGAAGAGCGCTCGGCAACCGTTCCGGTGATTTGTATCACAAATTCGCGGCCAAGGTGGTTGGCTGCTTCATTGAGTTCGGCGTCAGAGGCATTGTTGAACACTACTTGGGTAAGGCCGTAGCGGTCGCGCAGGTCGACAAAAGTCATGCCGCCCATCTTACGAACACGCTGCACCCAACCGGCCAAAGTTACTTTCTTGCCGGCATCGGCGAGCCGTAGCTCTCCGCAGGTATTGGTTCTGAACATTGTTATATCAGTGATATATTAATTGTATGAACTATTTGGCGATTGGGATTCTATATAAAATCCCATTTAACGAACAAAGGTACAAAAAAAAACGTGAATTTAGTACCTGTTAAATACTATTTGTACGGAAAAAGTAATGAAATTCCGGAATGAAAGCCTGATTACATTAGCTTCTTCGTTGTGACAATGCCGTTGTTATGTGTTATTTTTACAATGACAGGTCCTGCGGGGAGTGCTTCCGGAGACAACCGGCGTCCGCTTATATCATACACCTTGATGTCTGCGCCATCCGCTCCTTTGACAACCAACTGTCCGTCGCGGCGGCCTACTTCTATAAGTGATTCTGCAGTTTCCGGAGCAACCGTTCCCTGTATGCCAAGTATGCGCCTCAGGCCGGCCATAGCATCAATCATGCCTGCGCCGGCACGCGGATTAGAAGCGTCAATGACATCTGAAGAGGCTGTCTCTATGGCTATGTCACGAAGCTCGTTTCCAGTGAGGGTGGGGTCGGCTTCCAGCCAAAGGGCCATTATTCCGGCGGCATGCGGTGTGGCCATTGATGTACCGCTTTCTGCAAAATAATAATGCCCGGGTTGTGCCGGACTTTCGGCGGCAATACGGTTTGAAATACTCGGATTAGCTATATAATAATGTCGGTTTAACGCTGACACAACCATTGCCCCGGGTGCACATAGATGAGGAAGGCTTCGGCCATCGTCAAGTGTCCCGTAAGAACTGAACCCGCTCATAGTTCCCTGTGTGAGATTGCTCCAGTTTATGTCGCCCCCTGATATGAGTGGTGTGGTGGTTCGGGTGGTCGCGGAACCGACACATATAGTATTGTGCCCACACGCCATGGAACTTATCGAAAAATTGGGGGAAGGGGGAACGCTTTCTCCGGATTGAACGTATGTAAATTCACATTCTCCTTCTATGAATGCGTTTACTGTGGCTCCCTCTTCTCCGCCAAAGTCAATTATCAGGGAATGATTGCTCCAATGATGGTCGGGCAAATATACTTTGCTGTGGAGGGATACCGAGATAGATATGTTGTATCTATAATTATTGCCCAGTTCGCCGGCAGCCATGATGCTTCCTTCGTAAAGTTTGGCGAATTCAGGATTGTTTTCATCAGAAATCTGCCATATAGTATCGGTACTGAAGTTTTTGAATTCAAACCATTCGGTTTCAAAGGTATATCGTTCAAGTGTTTTGTCCCAGGTTCTGAATCTTAATTTCATAGGACGTCGGTCTCTGCTCCAAGCATCTATAGTGGCTTTGTATATTGTTACATCGTCCCAATGTGTAGAGCGAAGTCGTGTGGAGAGCTTGGCGTCCTCGGCGCTGAGTGTCTTTGTTGCCGATACATTCATGGCGCCGTCATTCCCTGCAGCCACTAATATGGCAACATTATCTTTGGCGCATTGGTCAAGGTATCTACAAAACAGGTCGGTACCGTCATGCGGACCTATTTTGCTCCCGAGCGACAGGTTTATTACTGCCGGACGCTGATTTGCTTTTGCGTAAGAGATTATTTTTTCTACTCCGGCGAGTATGCCGACATCGTGCAATATGGATGTAGTGGCAAATATGTCGGCGTCGGGAGCGACTCCGTGATATGGCGACGAAAGGTCTCCACCGGCCATTATGCCGGCTACGTGGGTTGCATGAGTCTCGGAATAATCATCGGTTTGCCATGCCTCCAATTCATTCTCTGAGGAGAGATTAATAGACGACGCTATGATGTCGTTAAAGTGACTGACGCCTAGCACTCTGTCTTTAAATGCGATATGTCCCGGGTCAAATCCGACGTCAGATAGACCTACAATTATTCCTTTGCCTGTAAATGTTCTCGGAAGATTAAGACCTGAATGCACTTCTTCGACGCCGGTAGCCATTCGGGCTACATCGAGCGTAAGGCTGCGGGTGCGCGAAAGCGACGCCCGCATCAGCGACGGCCATGATTCTAAATCGGAAATAAGGTGTTCAGGAACACAGGCAAGGGCCATATTGTCGCGGGCGTTATAAATAATCACCCCCTGGGAGCGTAGAGAGTCAAGGGCCTTGGGCGAATCGTATTCTATTATCATAGAACGATACTTGTTTTCGTTATCGTCACGTGACTTGACCATGGATTGTTTTGCGGCTTCTATGCGTGATAACGGGTCGAGTACGCGACAATGTGCGGACAAGGAAAATAGTGATAATATCAGTATAAGGAGAAACTTTTTCATAGAGTTACAGAGCCTGTTTAAAAGTGACCGACAGGGCAGTCAGTCGTAGAGCAAAAATATTT